>Ga0207879_100056_pt1 | contig 271310 bp, 287 predicted proteins | sample LinPmetageLP24_FD_184045 | JGI IMG/M metagenome (GOLD analysis project Ga0207879, IMG submission 184045) | Marine viral communities from the Pacific Ocean - LP-24 (SPAdes) | ecosystem: Environmental > Aquatic > Marine > Oceanic | place: Pacific Ocean | collected 2009-08-30
AGGGAGGAAGGGGGGGGTTGTGTTTAAGGGGAATGAGGAATGGGAGAGGCGTTGGGGGGGGGGAGGATAGCAAAAATGGGGAAATGGGGAGAGATGGAGTGGGTGGGTGGCTCGGGGGATTGTTACTTACTTTGTTTTACTTTGCTGTTGGGTGTTGGGATATGAGATGAGAGGAAGCGCTTGTGTGGTTTGAGAATATGCGAGGTATAGCACACGGGGCGTCCGAGGAGATGGAACAGTATTTCGAACTTCAACCAGTCATTCATTGATTTCGTTTATGCTCTCCGACTGAACAGAGGCATAAGATATATACATGACGCCCTAGATTTGAGAGAGACGGGATGCAACGAGCCCGAATGAAGTCAAAATGGGGTTGTGAAGCCGAGCCTAGAAACGATCGCTATCCAGGAAACCTCGGTCTGGATTAACATCTTCATTCCAAGTTACATCGCTCACTTGATGATCAAAAACCCCGGTACGGCAATGAATAAAGAAACGCCGATTCTGCTTCTTATGCTGAACTCCTAAACTCCCCCCTTCGATGATTCGCTAATTTTGAACATGATGCTTAGTTGAATGGAACTTGGTGTCATAAAGACTGAATGACGAATCGAGTGAGCAGAACCACTCGTAAGGGCTTTTGACTTATGGATTGGATGTTTTAACCCCTGCGCATTGGTGTGCCTTGCCTCACAAGATAGATCATGTACGTCGAAGAATCCTGCGTCTTGGCAAACGTGCATGGATTGACATTCTTATCATTGAATTCGTGCCACTCCCCAGCTCCATTCTTATTGCGAGGAAGATCGGGACTGCGAGCCACAGTCCAGTAGTGGCCTCCAGATAGAGTACCTCTATGCTGCTGTACTGCGTATACGTCGTATCTGAACGGCCCTCTGTGCTCTCTGTCTAGAGCGTTGGTAGGGACGTCTTCCGTGGGACAGAAGTATTTCGTGAGGTCAATGCCGGTCTCTGGAAATGTGATTTCGGCATTATTCCTGCCAGAGCCGAGAGATAGGAAACGGCCGATTGTTATGACAAGATAGTCCGGTAAACGAGTAAGATACCTCGTCAAGTCCTTGTCGCGCTTAGCACCTCGACATTTGAGACTGTCACAGTCGATTGCTGTCCTTAGATCAGCGGAGCCTTTTCCGTATTGTGTGTCAAGCAACTGCTGCAGGGTATGGGCTCTGCTGTCAGGTAATGGCACTGTGAGTTGTCGGAACGAGTTCCAGGTGCGCGTGACATCGCCACATGTCTTGCAGATCGTTTGATTGCACTCTTGAGAGTCCATGCGTTGACTTATTATTGACAATCTTCCAGCCCGAAGATACTGTAACGACTCCATAGAGGCCTGGACTAAAGGTATACGCTTGAAGCGTGGGATTTGGGTGGCTGGTATCTCGCCTTGTGCAATGTTGTTGACAATATCGCGCCCTGGATTCAATTCGTCGTCAAGGATGTCTGTGAACCAGAGAAGGAACTCGGACGTGTCGTGCTGTTTGTCCGGTCCACCATAGCACTCTCTTCGGCTGCTTTCGCTTCCTGCTTCCTTAAAGCGAATGCTCATTGTATAGTCCTGGCACTGTCAGCAATGATACTCAATTGTCGGTCAATCTCGCTACTTTGCACACTTACACGAAGAGTTGTGGGACATAAGAAGTCATACTGGCCACCCCACATGTGGGCAATCAAGTTTCCAAGGAATCGTGTCATCAGCTGCGGAGGCTCGGTCGTCTCGCCAGCTCGCCTAGGAACTTTGAGTGTATGTGGATAGTTGAAGTCCATGAGATAATTCCGGAGAAATGGTGTCGCGCTCAATGCTTGAATAGCGGAATTCATATAGCAAAAGAAGCTACCATTTTGCAAGCCAGTAAGTCCTGGCGACACCCGTAATTGTGTAATAGAGGATGTGCCCGAGATTGGTGATGTATACGACGTATTCGTGCCTGAACCACGATCCGAGATACCGCTCGATCTTGTTCTGGGAAGCGCTGGCGCTGGACGGGTGGGAAGGCGTGGTATGCTGTCTTCTAGCTTGTCCAAGTTTGATTCAGTCGGTCGTGGAGGAGTTTCTGACACCATGGATTCTTGTATTACCGGCATTTCAGGATACTTGTTCAGGAATCCTTCTAGGGTTCGTGCATAAACAAACTCCTCAGATGGATGTTCGGCCGAAGGGCTAGCAGGAGCAGGCTCTTGGCTCATAGCCAAATCCCATTTGGCTTCCTCTTCCTGTGTCAATGGACGTGATGTGCGTGTGTTTGCACGATTCAAGCCATTCCGTTGTGCGTCAAAGCCTCGGCTGAATCTTCCTAATGACCGGTTTGATGTCGTAGATGGCGCAGCTTTGTTGGTCGCTTTCAAAGAATTGGGTCCCAACAAATCCACCCATGCATCGAGGCCACCAACTAAGAGCATGGGACGTCTCTGTAATTTCTTTTCGTACCCATAGTCGTATACAGCAGCCGAGAAGTCACGCAATATACTGTTGCTGTCTCTAGCGAATGAGCCGGTTGGGCTGACTGACTTGGAAGACTGATCATGGAAAACTACCAAATCAAACTCTGCTCTCCTGTCGTAAAGAGCTTGTTCTGCATCGGAAACAATGACTAACGAGTCTCCCAATTGCTCACCAGATACACCTGCCCGAAGAGTCATTGGCTCAACACAGATGATAGATTGGGCCATGATGTGACCACTCTCAAATTCTTCGCGCGTCCTCAAGTCCACTATCAGAATAGATATAGGCTGGCGGAGATATTCGTAAAGATCTTCTGCTGTGATACTAGTCCCGGATGGCAAGTCTGGAGCTTGACGTTTCAGCGGCTTTGTCTCGTGGTCGCCATTGCTCATAGTATGGGCGGGAGAAAAGTAGTCTTTCCTACTCTCGTTGACATCTGGAGTAGGTCCAACTCTAGATACAGGTGGTGCTGAGTTCTTCCTTCCATTCATCTGGTAGGAAGAAGCTCGAATGCTTGATGGTAGATTCACAGCGGATGAATTTTCCACGCCGCTAGCTGGACTGTATATCGCATCTGGTTCACGTGGCATTGAAGGTATTTGAACGTCCAACGGCATCTTGATGTGGCGTGGTATGGCTTTGGGTACCGAGGGAAATTCTCGTGGCCCGGTAGTACGGACGGTGGAGCCATTGGTATTTTGGGAAAGTGATTGAGGATTTGAAACATTTCCTGGGATGATAATTGGTTGCGTCTTGATGCGAGGATCTTGTTGTACAGGAGCTTTTGGTTCAGGAGTACGCAAGCGTGCAAAACGAGCGGCCAAATCCGCTTGTCCAGAGCTCGTCCCGGATGATTGTATAGCGTTTCCATGGAGTGCATCTGGTTTTGGCTGGACTGGAGGCGGCTTCTTGCGATTCGAAGGAGCAGAAGTGCCGTTGGCTGGTCCATTGGGAACTGATTGTGTCCGAGAATGGCCATTCGTCGGGGGCTCATGGTTTTCTACCTGGGACTTAGGTTTCGAACTCGTAGGCTGTACCCCGCTCCTCGCATTGTTCTCTTTGATAATCTCCTTCACTTCTGCAAACTTGCTATGCTGAGAGTTGATCCTCTTGTTCAATCCCACGTGCATTCGATGCAGTTCGCCTCGATCTGCCTGAAGAGAAGGGAAGTCCTTATGCCGGGGTATGTAGTCCACCGCGATTGTAGTTGCCTTGATATATTCTTGTAGCGCCACGTCCGGCCGTCTGAAATCCAGGTGAGTATCTGCTTGCTTTGCCAACAGCTCTCCCTCCTGCAAGATTCTCCGCATAGGCCAATGTAGCATCTCTCCGGCTGGTTCAACTGCTACCAGATCATCCAAGTGTGGAAACACCCGGTTTACAGCCTTTAGGCCATCGGTACCAGCGCCCTTTGAACCGTACGCCATCTTGACTGGCCCTCCATTGACCGACGATGCTCTTGTATGTGGAGGTCCGCCTGATGCAACAGGACTCATATCGCGGTGGAGAAACAATGTCCTAACACATATCGATTGTGCGAGTCAACTTCAGAAAGTGGCGAGAGTCAGGGAAGTGTCGCGGCGGCTTGCGACTGGGCAGACTCGTATCGACGCTCCAGACGAAATTGCAGAGATATCTTCAGAGATTTCGTCCTGCAGGCTACTGTGGCAGACCTTCTTTGATCGAGGGAAAACGAGGCTATGCAGCGTGAGGTCTGGAGTGTAGAAGCAAAGGTCAAAGTTACAGGTTAGGCCCTCAAGGTTGGGCTGATTTCGGAGACTGAATGGCCACTGCCCTCACGGTGTTCGAGTGTGTCTTAAAGCGTATGGCAAGTGGTTCAAAATGGCAAACAGTGCTCAGAATAGCAGAAGTCAAAGGATCCGAGTTTTGTTGTTGAAGTTATGGCGTATCTCTTTGTTGTGTACTGGCGCGCATTTCGACATTCCCTTGGAGATTCCTCGCCCAGCCCATCAACGACGGAGCCGTCGTCATGCTCTCAAAGACCGGAGATTTAGCGAGGTTCCGCGTTTGATAGAGGGGCAATATCTGGGGTTATCCCATCCCAAGAGATGAGTTTATATAAGGATGAAATAGTGTTTTGTTTTGTTTCTACTGGAGTTTTCCTGAGATCTGCTTTATTCCAAAAGCGCAATATGACTTCTTGCGTTGGAAGCCAAATAACGAAGAGACTTCTGATCGCGAGTGAGCCTTGTAATCAGTGGTTGGCCTAGTGCTACATAAAGTAACAGCGCAAGCCAAAGTGTATACCCAAATCTTGACTCAGAACTTGCCAAAGGTTAAGTTTTACTTTTTGAGACAGAAACGATTTCTTATGCCACACCTCACCTACAAACCATAATCCTGCAAGCCACTATTCTTAAATGTTGATCTTATCCGGTGTCGTATTCTCCTCATGTCAAAGTCCTGTGCTAAGTACGGAGCTCTAGCGCCTCTAGCCGCAGCCGCCGCTTGATAGCCTGCCCAGCCCAGCCAGCTGCCCTGTCCGCCGTGCCTGATGTTCATCATACGCAGCTCTGCAACAACCACTTCCTCCTCAATCATCCGCCAACTCACGAATCAAATAACATAGCAATATCGCCCAATAACCAAAACTCGAAGAATCTTATACATCTACGAAAATCTCGGTGACGCGTGTCTCAACATGATGGCGGGATGGTTTGCCTCCACCTCACAGCTCGACGAGCAGATAGACAAGGCTACGTCAAGCTCACTGTGAGCTTTCCACCAAGCCGTCGGAACTAGAACTTCAACTCACAGATGACAGCGAAGATATTGCCCTCAATCTCGAAATCTCCGATATCATACGGTCGAAGACGGTGGGATCTAAAGAGGCGATGCGATCACTCAAACGGCGCATAGGCAACAAGAATCCGAACTTCCAACTCAGCGCACTCAACGTTAGTTCCAGCCAGGATTACTGTGAGGATGCATACTGATATAGAGTCTGCAGCTTACGGATACATGTGTGAAAAATGGCGGGTCGCATTTTCTGGCTGAAATCGCATCGAGAGAGTTCATGGATAACCTCGTATCACTTCTCAAGGCATACGGCGGGGCGGCGGTCAATGAAGAGGTCAAGGCAAAGATACTGGAGCTGATTCAGACATGGGCGACGGCTACAGAGGGACAGCATGAACTATCGTACATTGGGGAGACATACAAGGGCTTGCAACGAGATGGCTTCCATTTCCCGCCGAAGGTGGACGTCGCAAAGAGCATGTTACTCAGCAATGCAGTATGTAATTCTGAGTAACTCGTTGTTCCCAACTGATAGGAGAATAGCCACCGGAATGGACAGACTCAGATGTGTGTATGCGATGTCGAACCGCCTTCAGCTTCACAAACCGAAAACACCACTGCCGGAATTGTGGTAATGTCTTCGATCAGCAATGTTCCGCCAAGGTCCTGCCTCTTCCACATCTCGGTATCGTACAGCCAGTCCGGGTGGATGATGGGTGTTATGACAAGTTGACGGATAAGTCGTCGAAAGGAGGCTCATTTGCGTCCCCACGTTCTCCAATCAAGCAACACCGAGCAAGCGGATCCATGCAACCGCGAAGTGCACGAATAGAGTCTACATTCGATGAAGATATACAAAGGGCGCTGGCTATGAGCTTGGAGGAAGTAAATGGACATGCTGGCGCGGGATATGTTCCCCAATCGAAGATCCAACCGGCCTCTGCCCAACCTACCAAAAATGGAGCCTCAAAGAGCTCATCGAGTAAGCCTGCAGAGGAGGAAGATGATGACTTGAAGGCTGCAATTGCTGCATCGCTTGCCGATATGGAGGAACAGAAAAAGAAGCACTCCGCCACGATGAAGGAGCAGGCTTCTTCTGGTGCAGCTCCTTCTGGGATCGTACCTCTGCCCAAGAACGATTATGAGCTTACCCCGGTGGAAGCCGAGAACATTAACTTGTTTTCCACACTCGTGGACCGACTACAGACTCAGCCTCCTGGGACCATTCTCAGGGAACCTCAAATCCAGGAGCTGTATGAAGGCATTAACAAGCTTCGACCTAAACTTGCCCGAACTTATGGAGAGACTATGAGCAAACATGGTAAGCTCTCCATACATTTCCCTTAAGATTCGTGCTAATCGTCACAGATACGCTTTTGGATCTCCATGCAAAGCTGTCCACGGTTGTGAGATATTATGACCGCATGCTTGAGGAACGTTTGTCGAATACGTACAACCAACACAGTGTCAGCGGGTACAATCTTCCTTCCCAAAGACCAGCATCCACTATGTACCCGTCAATTGCTTCTAATATGCCGAGCACTGCTGGAGGAGCTGAGAATTATTACACTGGAAATGCTCCTCAGGAACCATATGCACGCCCGCAGTCAACCTATTCGTATGGACAACCTCAGCAGCAATACCAACAATACAACAATCGTGCTTCTGTTGCTGGATATCCCGCACCGGAACAGAGAAAGGAGAGCTACGGTCAATACCCACCTCAACAACAGCCGGTACAGCCTCAAAGAACAGGCAGCTGGCAGCCCTCTGATCCTTCCGCCACGTATGCTCCTCAGCAGCCATCTTACCCACCAGAAAACGCTCCGCCTCAGCAACAGGCTCCGCCGCCCATGAGTGCTCCTCCAGGACCACAAACACCAATGAGCGTCCCATCTCAGCCGCCAACTAGTTATGGCCCTTCAGAACCCGCGGTGTCACCTGCTGCCGATCCAAATGCAGCTTTCTACTATAATAATCCTGGTCAAGTACCGCCCCAACAGGCTCCGGAGCAACAACAGCCACAGTATCCACAAACTCACCAATCTCCTCAGCAATACCATTCTACTGTCCAGCAGCCTGTCTCCCCACAACAGTCAACAAGACAACCTCAACAGCCACAAGAGCAATATGCTCCACCTCCGCAACAGGCTCCTCCACCACAACAATACGCTCCGCCTCAGCAGCCACAACAAGCTCCCTACTGGCAAGCTCAACAGCAAGCTTCGGCACAGCAACAGCAACAACCATGGCAGCCCGCTGGGTCTACATACAGCGGTTACACTCAGGAATCGTTCCCCTCAGCACCTCACCATGCACCACAGCCTAAAGTCGAAGAAGCATTGATTGAACTTTGATTGGGCAGTACGAGGGACAAATAGCGAAGGCGTTACAAGGACTCGAAATTGTATATTTCTCAATTGTGACTTGACAGGTCTGACATGAGGATTTGAAGCGAGGTGGCACTGGCCAAAGTCTACAATTGATCGTAGGACGGAACCTGCTTGTAAAGGTGGGGTCAAATGAAGTAGACATGAATGGAGATTAATAAAAAGATCACTGTACATTTCCATCCAAATGATGCTTTGCGAGACATTCCAAATGGAGTGAGAAATAATCCCGAAATACATTACTCGAGTTTAAGTGTAACAATTGCTAAATGTGGCATATTTGATTCGCCGACATTAATCTGTACACCCCTGTCCGGGCTACTTTTGTTCTAATGACGGCACCAAGTCTCATTTGGCGAGTTGAAGCTCTCTGCCCGTTCTGCTGTAACCCCACCAAACGAAAGAGCTGCTTGCTCGAACAACACCACACCCCGCCAACACATCTCTCCTTCCACCACGAAATCCTCCAGGTTGTGTTCCATTTGGATCATTTGTTAGGCTTGAGTCAGTAATTAAAGAACGCAAGCCGGCACAAAAATCAAGCAGCCAAGATGTCGCGCCATAAGCTGGTCAAGAATCTGGATCTGGATGATGAGATGGACGATTATGATGGTGGTGAGGAATATGCTGATGATGGTGCAGAGGGTATGTTTCCTCTTGTTTTAGGATAGAGAATGCTGGCAGCGGAGAATGTCAGAGACCTTTGCTGACTTTTGTATTCCTACAGAGCTCAGTGAGGAAGATCAAGGTCTGTACTCCTCTACCCCTCTTCGACCCCGCCACAAGACTTCGAGCCTCCACATCAGTGGACGAATAGAAGTACATTGTATATGGACAGTAAGGCTGATACCAGAACCAACAGAGAACATGCGCGTCGGCACAATAGCAGTACGCGCCGAATTACCTGCGACCGCCACACATATCACCGACAAGCAGATCCAAGAAGCGCTATGGCATTACTACTACGATATCGAGAAGTCGGTCGGATATTTGATGAGCACTTATGTTGCAAAGAAGGAGAAGGAGAAGAAGAAAAGTAAAGGTGGGTTTATTTCTTGTTTTGACGCAAGGGGAGGGGATGCTGCTCAGGTCCGAGGGGTTTATGGACATGGAAAGGCGGAACGTGGAGGTGGGTTTACTTTTCGTTGATGTTAGAAGGCAGAATATGGACTGACTGAGGTGGATTAGACTGCTCGACGCCTTTTTCGTACAAGGACTTCTTCAAGGATATGCCGTGGTTGGATACTCCTCAGGATCGACAAGCGGTGTTCATTGCTCCTCTACATCCTAGCGGCCTGCTTGGAGGTTCCTCAGAGGGAGCACCCAAGATGTCCAAATTGCAAGCTCTGGCAGCGGCGAGGAAGAAGAAGGCTCAGGAGCAGAAATCGAATGGCAGTTCGGGGGTTGAGAAGCCTGTGGCGGATCTTTCGTTGAATTCAAGCTCTGAGAAAGAGAAGGGTCCGGCATCTCCAACCAAATCTACATCCAGAGGGTTTCCTATACGGAAGCGAAAAGACTCGAACCCACATGAGAAGGTTACGAAGCTTACGCAAGCGGATCGAGAGCCAGAGCCACCGCAAGATGTTGCCATGGAAGATCCAGCTCTAGACCAAGCTGAGCCCTCTGCCTTCGCCAACACAATGTTCAGCAGTAGCAGCAGTCCTACAACCAAAAAACCACGTCCAAACTCGAGCAATCTCTTTTCTCTGCCTTATAACAGCAATACGGCCGCACCCACATCCGCTGACCCCTTCGCAGGACCTAGTCCAGATGACGTCGTCATTGCAGCACAGTCGAAAGGTTCGACGACCTCCGCCGCTCGACCTTCCCTCAAGTAAACAAGTGAACAGTAACACTAATCTCTAGCAGCGAAAGGAGGTAGCAAAGGACCGCCGAAAACGAGTAATGAGAAAAAGGCGGATCAGATTGCGAATGGTGTGGAGGCTGTCAAGTTGGATGATACCCCGAGGGCGAGAAGTAAGAATCTGGATGTGTTGAGTGAGTTCGAGAAGGCCGAGAAGAAGAATGCGGCGAATTTTGTGGTTATTGGTAGGTTTTATCTGAAGTTTGCTGGTGTGGTGCTGATTGTGTAGGTCATGTCGATGCGGGGAAGAGTACTTTGATGGGTCGATTACTGTATGATTTGAAAGTTGTGGATCAGAGGACGATAGACCGGTATAAGAAAGAAGCGGAGAAAATGGGAAAATCATCATTTGCTCTAGCATGGGTACTCGACCAAGGAACAGAAGAACGAAGTCGTGGCGTGACAATCGACATCGCAACCAACAAATTCGATACGGACAAAACATCTTTCACCATCCTGGACGCTCCGGGTCATAGGGATTTCATACCCAACATGATCGCAGGAGCAGCACAAGCCGATTTCGCGGTTCTTGTCGTCGATGCCAGCACTGGCTCCTTCGAATCCGGACTCAAAGGTCAAACGAAAGAACATGCCCTCCTAGTCCGTAGCATGGGCGTGCAACGCATTATCATCGCCATCAACAAACTCGACACCGTCTCCTGGTCTCAGGACCGTTTTCTCGAAATCCAGAACCAAGTGTCCGCCTTCCTGACAGCCGCCGGCTTCCAACCCAAGAACGTATCCTTCATCCCTTGTTCAGGCCTCCTCGGTGATAACATCGCCAGGAAATCTACCGAGAAAGACCTCCTAGCTTGGTACGAAGGCCCAACACTCGTCGAAGAACTCGAGAACTCAGACCCAATCGTCAGAGCACTTACCAAACCTCTACGCCTGACAATCGGCGACATCTTCCGCGGCGGCGTACAAAACCCCCTCTCAATAAGCGGCCGCATCGAAGCCGGCAGCCTCCAAACAGGCGACGCACTCCTCGCCCAACCCTCTTCCCAGAAATGCTTCATCAAGGCTCTCGAACTTGACAACGAGTCCGTAGACTGGGCTGTCGCCGGCCAGAACGTCACTGTCCACCTCTCAGGAATCGAAGAACAGTACTTGAAGGTTGGCGATGTGCTTTGTTCGCCGAGTGCGCCGATTCAGAATATTAGGGAGTTTACGGCGAAGGTGCTGGCGTTTGAGTTTTTGACGCCGGGTGGTGTGGATGTGCATCGTGGGAGGATGCATGCGCCTGGACGTGTGGAGAAGATTTTGGGGGTTTTGGATAAGGTTGGAGGGACTGCTGGTGGTGGTGAGGAGGGAGGAGGAGGAAGCAAGAAGAAGAAGGTGAAGATTGTGAAGCCGGGGCAGGTTGCGAGGGTTAAGGTTGTTTTTGAGGGGGGTATGCAAGTTCCGCTTGAGGCTGGGGCGAGGGTTGTCTTGAGGAGTGGAGGGGAGACTGTTGCTGCTGGACTGTTGGAGTGATTGACAATGGAAGGGACAATAAAAGGCAGTTCTGAGCATATGGCTAGGAAGGGAGGGTCGGTTGCATTTGCATGGGCTGGTTTTGGGGATACCAAATGATAGATGCATAGAAGCATATACGGCATAGACGCGAAGTGAAATGAACATCAAAAGCGCGGCCTTCCAAAGCACATTACCTACAATTACTTCTCAGTCACTACATATTCTATCTTGAGTTTCTTGGTGGTGAAAAGGAGATGTACGGGAATCGACAAAGTATTTTTAGAAGCAGTAGCTCAGCACAATGAGATAGATGCATTCAGTCAAGTTCGGAGAATGAAAATATCATGACTCGGGGGGTACAAAAATGGAAGTTTGAAGATGTTTCCAAAAGATGAGATGACAAGGTAGATCAGATGAAGCATAAATTTAGGTATTTTTGGGCGTGTCTCAGGCTGACCACCACCAGCCTTGTTCGGGTCCACCTGAGGTGTGGTGTGAAGTGAAGTTCGCCACGCACGTGCAGGCTCAAGCTCTCGGCTCTGCCCTGTCCCCCTCACCCCCTGCATTTCCACTCCTTTTCCCCAGGGCCAGGGCGATGTTGCCACATGTCTTTTCAGCCTCGAGGCTCAAGAATGACTTGGGCTTGTCATCCCCACAAGAGCTTTCTAGAAGGTAGGAGGCGAGAGGTGAGGTGGTGGGAGGATGGCAAGAAGTGAAGTGACCAGAATACAAAGTATAAACTCTAGCGCTGATAATTTCCTTCAATTGAGTCAATACAGTATTTCTGACTATTAATTCTCTAAATAATATCTGTCCTCCTCTCTTCTCCCTTCCGCATAATAAATTCACCGTCCCCATACCTTGCTTGCCCTGCCTTACCTTACTCGAGAACCCCTGTCTCTCCATCCGATCAGCGGTATTTGCTGGTGTGTCCTCAAGCTAAAAGCCCTAAGCGAACCAATCACGTCACCCATTGTTTTGGTAATGTGTCCAAAAGTCGCAGCTATCTGGCTTGATAAAGAGTCCCTCAAATAAACCTCCTCCGTCTCGCACCACTTCGAACCTTTTTCTTTTCTTCTCTTCAAGACAAGAACCAACTTTCCCCCTCTCCTCTTCCTTAACGACATCAAACGAACATCTTCCTACCTACAATTCAATTGTAGAGGAAGACTGCAGACGATAAGCTGCACAGCAAGAGGGCTGTCACTCTTTTTGAGCTGATCGAGAGTTTTGGGTCCCATTGACCTCCCTTACTCGAACACCTCCTTCCGGGGACGATAGTACGAACATACACATACACAATGGCGAGAAGCACACGCAGCTCGTTCTGGCTGGGCCTCTCCGCGCTCTTCTATTTGGGTCTCCTGTTTGCGCCTTTGGCGTTGGTTGGAAAGGTTAATGCAGAGGGCGAGCAGGATCCTTTACAAGAGAGTTATGGCACTGGTAAGTCTCTTTCTGTTCTTCCTCGAACTTCCTTGGTTGCGCTCTAGCCTTCGAGAAGGCAGATTACATCTGCGATTGGCAATTCGAGTCTACCATCCTGTTTGCAGGTGGCAATTGGACAAGTGGCTTAAACTCAAGTTGGGGATTCCACCACCAGATCCAATACGCACCACATCTCCTTCCAACTTCGAGTTGGCAGCAGCATACTCTGAAGGAACCTAGCTGACAATTATCTCTACAGTTATCGGTATCGATTTGGGCACCACCTACTCCTGTGTGGGTGTGATGCAAAAGGGAAAGGTCGAGATCCTCGTCAATGACCAGGGACACAGAATTACACCTTCATACGTGGCATTCACAGATGATGAGCGATTGGTTGGAGACGCAGCAAAGAACCAGGCTGCCGCAAACCCAAAGAGAACGATTTACGATGTCAAGTGAGTTCTTCCCCCAGAGGATCGAGTTCTTCGAATGCAATGTGGCCTTTTCGAGGCGCATTCCATTTTCGGTTACTTGTCCTCGAATTTCGAGTGGCGGTACAATGCTAACGGATACAGGCGTATGATCGGTCGCAAGTTTTCAGACAAGGATGTCCAAGGTGACATGAAGCATTTCCCATTTGATGTTGTCCAAAAGGATGGCAAGCCACACGTTAAGGTCGATGTCCAAGGTTCCCCCAAGACCTTCACCCCAGAGGAGATTTCAGCCATGATTCTTGGAAAGATGAAGGAAGTCGCCGAATCATACCTCGGACACAAGGTTACCCACGCCGTTGTTACCGTCCCCGCCTACTTCAACGACAACCAGAGACAAGCTACCAAGGATGCCGGTATCATTGCCGGTTTGAACGTCCTCCGTATCGTCAACGAACCTACCGCCGCAGCTATCGCATACGGTCTCGACAAGACTGAGGGAGAGCGTCAAATCATTGTCTACGATCTCGGTGGAGGAACCTTCGATGTGTCTCTCCTCTCTATCGACCGTGGTGTTTTCGAGGTTCTTTCTACCGCTGGTGACACCCATTTGGGAGGAGAGGATTTCGATCAGAGAGTCATCAACTACTTCGCCAAGAAGTACAACAAGGACAACAACGTTGATATCACCAAGGACCTCAAGACCATGGGTAAGCTGAAGCGTGAGGCTGAGAAGGCCAAGCGTACTCTCTCTTCCCAGAAGACCACCCGTATCGAAATCGAAGCTTTCCACAACGGCAACGACTTCTCCGAGACTCTTACCCGCGCCAAGTTTGAGGAATTGAACATGGATCTCTTCCGCAAGACTCTCAAGCCTGTCGAGCAGGTTCTCAAGGACGCCAAGGTCAAGAAGAACGAAGTCGATGATATCGTCTTGGTTGGTGGTTCCACACGTATCCCCAAGGTCGTTGAGCTCATCGAGGAGTACTTTGGAGGCAAGAAGGCCAGCAAGGGTATCAACCCTGACGAGGCTGTTGCATTCGGTGCCGCCGTCCAGGGTGGTGTGTTGTCTGGTGAGGAGGGTACTGATGAGATCGTTCTTATGGATGTCAACCCATTGACTCTCGGTATCGAGACCACTGGAGGTGTCATGACCAAGCTCATTCCCCGCAACACCGTCATCCCAACCCGCAAATCCCAAATCTTCTCTACCGCCGCCGATAACCAGCCAGTAGTCTTGATCCAGGTCTTTGAGGGAGAGAGAACTATGACTAAGGATAACAACCAGCTCGGAAAGTTCGAGCTTACCGGTATCCCAGCCGCTCCTCGTGGTGTTCCCCAGATCGAAGTCAGCTTCGAGTAAGTCATTCTCATTCTAATGTTATGAGTTTTACTAACAACATGCAGGCTTGACGCCAACGGAATTCTCAAGGTTTCCGCTTCCGACAAGGGTACGGGCAAGGTCGAGTCCATTACCATCACCAACGACAAGGGACGTCTCACACAAGAGGAGATCGACCGCATGGTTCAAGAAGCCGAGCAATACGCCGATGAGGACAAGGCTACCAAGGAGCGCATCGAGGCCCGTAACGGACTTGAGAACTACGCTTTCAGCTTGAAGAACCAGGCCAACGACGAGGAGGGTCTCGGTGGCAAGATTGATGAGGATGATAAGGAGACTGTAAGCACCCCTTTCCCCATTCCCTAATGGCCCAATTCGCGAATAGTATCTGAGCATAAGCTAATGAATACCAGCTCCTCGAAGCCGTCAAGGAAACCACCGACTGGCTAGAGGAGAACGGCGCCACGGCCAACGCCGAGGACTTCGAGGAGCAAAAGGAGAAACTCTCAAACATCGCCTACCCCATCACCAGCAAGTTGTACGCTGGAGCCGGAGGCCCAGAGGGTGGTGATGACGAGCCTGGATCTCACGATGAGTTGTAGATTAGTCAGATAGATTTCCTCGTCTTGCTTTTCCGCACCGCTTTGTTTGTAACTCTCGAGAATCCGGGTGGGCGCGTGCATAAAACTCGTGGATATCTCGTTTTCAGATTGGGACATGCATGGAGAGTCAATCTCAGCTGTGTTGTATCTGGAAAGGGGAAGTAAATCATAAAGTCCAATCAAAAGTCATAAACATATTTTCGCTCTCTCATTCGATCTTCGTAAATTGCGATGTCAACATTGCTCACGTTCCACTTCCTCCCTGGCCTTGACTGCCTCTCACTTCCTTCATGTCCTTCCTTCCATCCTTTCAATCCCCAACCTTGTCTTGTCGGGCGTTCCCTCGTTCCCAGTTCCTGAGGAAAGATGGAGGTGAGGTAATGAATTGAAGTGAAGGTAAATACTAGGTTTTTATTTTCTTGTCTATCTCGTTCCTATTCCTTCCATCCTTCTCGGCACCGAGTGGAGCAGAGTAAAGCAATCGGCGCTCAATTGGCTGGACTGGACCACTGGATAAATGAGTTATTTATTGTTTGAAAGAGAGTTCGGCTGATTCGTCTCGTTTGTTTCTTGTTGTTTGAAGCTTACCGTGATGTAATGGAGTCGGATGGGATGGTGAGGCTGGGGAAGGGGGAAGGGGGAAGGGAGGAAGAGATATTAAACGCCCCAGTCAGTGAAGTCTTCCGGCTGGTGTTTTTTTTTTTTTTTTCTCGCGTGCAGAAAACAAATCTCGAACTTCCCACCTCGAATGGGAAGGGCTGAGACGCCTACAGCCGAAAATCGAAACTCGAAAATTAAGTGTTGTTTGACGTGAGGTGAGGTTATTGATTCTCCACAAGGTGGAGTGCAGAAGCGAGACTCAGATTTGAGGGCTTCAGAAAGCCAGATGGAATTGAGAGAGTGAGTGGGGTCACCAGGGTGTTCCCAGAGTCATGGGCCCATGGCATATCATGTATTGTTGTCTTTGTCGTTGACCTCTCCGCTGTCATATCTTATCGGTGTACTTTCATCAGAAGTAAGCTAGCAAGTCTTCATATTAGCCACCTTTTCTCAGAAGCTTGAATTGTCTTGCATTGAGGTCCTTGACACTTTAGAACGCGTGATGAGAAAGAGTTCCTTTCGCTGCTTTCGTCGCATGCAATGACTATGCCGAAAGCTTCTGAACAGAAATTTATGAGGAAGTGAGCAACAATGCGATGAATGGATGGAAATGAGAAGACGGAATTTGCTTCGTGAGGCGTGGCGGAAAAGGGATGGCTGTCAAGACACTTCGCGATTGTCAATGAAGTCTGTTATTGTACCCAGGGCAAGGAAATGGTTGTGAGTACTGATGATAATCGGTTCAGGCAAATGTTCTTCTATTGTCCGTTCGAGATTCAAAGCCAGAGTGTCACTTCGTCGCGTATGCTGTTGACTGGCATCCCTATTCGATGATGCCAATTTCTTTGCTTGTTCAATCTGGTCAGATTCTATCTCGTGAATGACTATTCGAATTCATCGAAACGGTGATTCAACACTCTTGCTTGTGAGATTCATGGTTGAGTAGTATACTATCCCATGATGTTGTGGCCTATGAGCAACCGCGGCTCGTCAGACGCTCAACCCCTGATTTCTGGTCATGGAGGTATGTATACAGGACTCGAGTTTTACGAAGAGCTCTCATCAATAAGTGCAAATATGAAATTTGCTACAAGAAGTGAAACGCTGAGCTGCTGCCGCTGTCCTCCATCCTGAGTAGAGGTAGTAGAGTAGCTGGTACTGTGGTATGGTACTTTAAATGAAGTCCACTGGTAAAAAATGCCGAGTACTCTCATGAAAGGATTATTGTCGTAAGTACATCTTGGGAAAGTCGCTATCAACTTTGTGTCAGTTGTCACATATATGCGACTTTTTATCGGGGCTGCATAATACATTGAAGTCTCTTCTATCTCTTCCCTGCAGAACCTGATGCCCTGAATGGATCTGTATGGGATGCTGTATGATACGGTAGCGGATACTGTGTCCGGGTACCCCAGCTTGTGGCAGTCGACAATATGCAGGCTTGGCAGGCCACGGAATAGCACGGATACCCGTGCCCGTGCTGACTACATCAGCGTGTATGTTGCAATGCTGGTTGCAGCGAATTGAGTTGATAACAGCTATTGCCTCGACCCGGGACTTTTCAGTCTTCAATGCAACCTCACTTGACCAAGGCAAGAACACACATACGATACAGCCCCTCGATGCCCGAACTTTTAAACGTTTATACACAATACACGCTCTCAATCCGGAAAGCCATATCAAGTGTCTCGAACGCGACGATGAATGGGCTAGCCTGGCATACCGCTTGCAAGTTGTGTCGTGACCGCAAAGTGCGTTGCAGCGGAGAGCAGCCAGCATGCAAAACTTGTCAAAGAGCAGGTGAAGACTGTGTCTACATCCCAGCGTGCCGGCCCAAGAACGTCGATCTCGTCCAAACAGTCGAGACCTTACAGGAACGTCTTGGTAGGTTGCCCGTCCCCAAGCAATTTTGACACATCGTAAAAAGTATGAAAGGTTAATTGTGCAATGTGGATTAGACAAGGCGGAGGGCCTCATTCTTCAGATGGAGAACCAAGCTCAGACAAACAGGATGGCTCAGTTATCAAGAACCTTGAGTCCTAGTACCCTCACACCAATACCGTCCACTTTTCATCAAGCGCCACAATTTACGCCCTCTAGCAATGCAGGCCTGGTATCAGAGCAGATTTCGTTCTCCCCCCAATGGTTCGGCCACAATTCCGGAGGATCTCCGCGGCGGGTCCCCGATCAGTTGCCAGACAATTATTTCTTTGGCCTACATAACCCCATTGAGGATCTGTCAAGCATGAATCAAGCTGGGCAGTTTCAAGTCTTGAATAGCGATGAACCCAGTCCTTCGAGTTTCTTGAACTCTGACACGGTTACCAATGCCCTTGTGCCAAGTCTACGTGAAGTTCGGGGGCTGAATTCAGCATCAGAGTACCCGACAGTACCTACGAGTGATGAACGCTCAACATGGTCAGAGAGGGGTGAAAGTAACATCATCGCTGCAGAGTGAGCATTCCATGTTTAGTCTTGTCAATGCGAGGTTGCGCTCGCTGACCTTCGCATTTCTCCAGGCTCGCAGCATTCACACGTACGATATTCAGCGCCCAGTCAGACATCGCAGGAATATCTCTTGTACTGGCTGAGTACCTTGAATACATACGGAAGGCTCCTAAAACGTACGACCACAGTAGCATGCTAGAGAAGCTAGAATTGAGGGCACGCGAGGTACACGACCTAGCGAGAACTAGACATACTGTAGCCTGGAAAAACATGGTGGCTACCCTGGAGTCTCTTCCTCTAGGTTCGAGGCTGAGAGAACTTGAAGGCGGGGTTTGTCGGCACTTGGCTCAAGAAGAGAGGTTCTTTCATGGGGATTACGACATGAAGGCTTCCCTTTACGAACAGCGGAAGCTTAAGATAGCCCAAGGCAGGATTTCTGGACCCACCACGTCTGCTGGGTTATGATAGACTTCGTCATATGGAAGATATAATGACGGATCGAAAGTAGATACTTAGAATACGGATTATCATGGAAAGGATTGACGAACGCATATTATGTTTGCCAAGGCACGGCAGAATCGCTTGTGAGCGTTGTTCACATCTGAATCTGAGGCAATGCTGTCACGTTCAATGCTATTGTTTCCGGTACCAAAACGGAACTTATGGAGGCAGCGGAGCGGGTAAGGACAATATGTTTCTCACTCGCCACCAATGGGAGTACTTCCTCGGGGTCCTCAGCCCGAGCCCGAGATCAGCATTGATGTTTGATACTATGGCACATTAATGTATAACGCAGAAGCATGGAACATTAGCCAAGCAATTAGAAAGATAACAATGCTTTTGATGAGAAAACTACCTGCGGAGTTGCAAAGATAATGAAGCGCTTAGCACTTCACGCTAGCGCGCGCTGTGATGTGACCAGAACTCACACCTCAACAAGTAGCGGAGACTTTACGCTATCAGCGCAACAATATGCATATTATTGCGCTCGCTCAGTTACTCCGCTTACATGAAATGATCCCGAGACCTGTTCCCGACGTGTGCAATGCCCGGAGAGAACTGACCGTCTCCATACGTCGTAGAAGCCGGTCCTCTCGGGCCGGTATTGGTAAGAGAATGCTTGCTTTGACTGCTTCAGGACTCCAGGTGCTCACATAGTACTTCGGAGTACGGTTGATCTGCAATTGAAGAGGCGCTCACCAAGATTGCCCAGTTAGCAGCTTAGAAATCGCTATTTCTGAGACGGAGCTCATTTTATATAAATTATATTCCGCCATTGACTCTTCCCCCTTCCTCTGGCATTTCTGATATCCCAACGCCCAGCTCTCACCACGAATCTCATCTCAATGCCTTTTAATACCCCAATCGACACTTCTGGCGAAAAAGAAGACACGGGAATCACCATCCCCGATCCATTCCACCCCGTGGGTACCGATAAAGCAAATGGCAGCCATGACAGTTCGCGTGCCACTGCATTAAATGCTGATCTGGAGGATGAAGCTGACTCCGGCCCGGTGAAATCTGTCGTCGGCATAAAGGTTTGCATCTCAATCTCGTCATTTTGGTTTCGTGGCTGCTGCTCAATAGTGCTTTTGCTGCAACCACATTGCTGACACTCGGTTCCAGTGGTACCTTGCCTACGCCTCAATTCTCTCGACAGTTCTACTTTTTGCCATTGATGGTACAATTGTAGGTGCCTCGTTGTAATATGTATTATTGACCGCGCTGATAGCATCCAGGTCGCAGATATCCAGCCTGCAATCATCGATACTTTTGGTGAGGTTGACAAATTATCATGGATCGCAGTTGCATTGAGTCTCGGTACCGTGGCCATTCTTCCTCAGTGAGTGCTGCATATGAACATCTCCTTCGCAGATGCAGACTGACAATTCATAATCTCTAGTGGGAAAGCATTAACCATGTTCAACGTGAAATGGTACTTCATCAGCATGGTCCTCGGTTTCGAAGTAGGTAGTGCCATTTGTGGCGCTGCCCCGACGATGGATGTCTTGATATTCGGCCGATTCGTGCAAGGTTTCTTTGGTTGTGGAGTCTATGCCGGTGGACTTACCTCTGTTGCCATGTCCACCACCAACAATGAGCGACCTCTATACTTCTCAGGGATCGTTGTCGTGTACGGAATTGGCTCGGTAATTGGCCCCGTTATTGGTGGTGCCTTCGCCCAGAGTTCTGCTACTTGGAGATGGTCATTCTACATCAATCTGGTAGTCGCTGCCATCTTTGCTCCTGCGATGATTTTCTGCTTACCTAGTATCAACCCGGTTGATCTCTCATTTTGGAAGAAAGTCAAGGCACAAGACTGGTTGGGCATTGTTATATTCTTGGCTGGAACAGCATGCTATGCGAGTAAGTCTCTCTTTGGAGGACCCTTCATGTTACCCATCTTCCCAGCGGTTGCAAGCAAAATTCCTGTAATACCATCCGCTTCTTCGATTGGCAAGTTGCAGATCAAGGCTGACTTTGACTTCAACAGTGGCGCTCACATTCGGCGGTAGCTACTACAGCTTCAGTAGCGGGTCTGAAATTGCACTTTGGGTAATGACAGGCATTTTCCTCATCACCTTTGTTCTTGTTACCATCTACCATCCGGGCGTTTCGAAAGAGAGTCGATTGTACCCCGGCCACTTTGCGAAAAGATTGGAACTCGTCATACTCCAGTTTCAAATGTTCGTTATTGCCGGCACAATGAACACCGCCATATACTACACGCCGTTGATCTTTCAGTTTACACGGGGCGATGGTGCTCTGGAGGCTGGCGTTCGTCTTCTGCCGCTCATGAGCATGGTGGTGTTCTTTTCTATCCTCAACGGAGCTCTTATGCCTAAGCTCGGGTACTATATACCGTGGTACATTTTTGGCTCCGCTGCCACTCTTGCTGGCTCAACTCTCATGTGTAAGCGCGGTTAGGCCCCCAGTAACATCTGTTGTTCGCTGATATGCCAAAAAGTCCTGACTGATTCCAAAACATCAAACAGTGCCATCTACGGCTTCACGGCACTCATCGGGATGGGCGTTGGATCGATATTGACAGCCAGTGTTGCGGTAGCACAAGCTCTCGTTGACACTTCAGATGCCGGCAACGCGGTTGGGGCGATGGTAGGAGGTAAGAGCTTCCCGCTTCTAACAATCGATAAAAAATCGCAACGGCTGACATAATTATCTCCTCTAGCACAAAACATTGGAGCAATCACCTTCCTTGGGATTTCAGGGACACTCTACAACAACATCGGTGCCGAGAAACTCGGCCAGATCCTGCCTGGTCGTTCGCGCCCGGAACTGTTGCAGTTGATCACTGGCACGCACAGCGCTGCTTTTCAAGGCCTCAGTCAGACAGTTCAACAGTCAGTGATTGACCAAGTTGCATTGGCGATTAGTAATGTGTTTGCGATAATACTTGCCGGTTCTGCTCTAGCGTTTATCAGCTCACTTTTTCTCGGGGTAAGCTCCCTGGGTCATCTTTTTCTCGTGTTACCTGTTCTTGTATGGCTAATATATATTTTAGCGTCACAAACTCTACTGAAGGGCGAGAGCTGGGAGGTTACTTCGAGGACAATCCTGTTTGGATGTGACGGGGCGTAGTTTTCTAGCTTTTCATAGACAAAGTTGTCGATTTTCTTCTTGATGTCACCGGAACATTATATTACTTAGCCATTGAATCAGAGATGTCTCCTTTGTTTGTGAATCAGCCACCCAGTTTCCCATGGGTAATACGGACGACGCCCAAGAATAGCAAGTCTGCCATACACCAGGGGTAAGAATACAGGAAGCGAAATAAACTGCGAGCAGATCGCGGGCTATCAAACTCTTCGCCATATATAATTTGGGTCTATTGAGCTATAGAGGACAATGGAAACGCACTTTATGTGCTGACGTGCTGAAGTGATGGATTCCTATACATTTCGAATTCATTTGAGCTTTGCTTGCTATGAATTATCCAGTACCTACCTCGACAACAGGAAGCTATTTATAAATAATAAATCAGCGCTGGTTCTGTGAAATGTGGTGATTTAACATCGCAGTTACCGAGACGCGTTGGTATCTATCTCCGAAACCTCAGTGAATAAACCAAGCAGTATTGTGAATGTGAGCACTTGATCATGGGCCTAGCTTGCTAGTAAGACATTCGGCTGTGAATAATGACCGGCTTTCACGAAGATATATGTCGCTCGCGTGCCGAAGAGACATACTCCACATTGAGCGCGTCTTCGAACCTCGACCTTCGACCTCAACGCCCAGATCAGACCTTCGTACCTGTAACGCCAAACAGACAACCAAAATACCCCCATCAAACACCACAGGCCATCTCAATCATCGATCCTCCACACTTTCTTGCCCCTCCAAAATGTGCACCGAAACCATCCTCCAATACACCTGCGGCTGCTGCGAAGTCGAAGAAATCAACTTCTGTGAGTTGCTCCTACAGCCTAGAAAAGGACACTACGCGAATGGGGCGAAGACAAGACATGAGGTTGTGACTGTTGATGCTGGTGGGGAGTGCGAGGAGTGCGCGGAGAAGAGAGAGGAGGAGGAGATTAGGAAGGCGATGGAGGAGAGTCTGAAGGAGAAGGGAGGAAAGGAGAAGAGAGACAAGAAGATGAGTATTAGTGAGGGAGGACGTGATGATGGGAGAGAGGAGGGAGGCGCTGGTGTGGCCGTTGGGGCTGATGGGGCCGATGGTGCTGATGCTCGTGGTGGATATGGTCATGGAGGGGGAATGGATGAAGAAAGATGGTAGATGGTTGTCTTATTCCACTCCACTCTAAGATTTAGAGCATCAGAGAGAACTCCGGATCTGCGCTTGAAATGCAGTCAAAGATTCGGGATTCGGGCGTCGATGGGGGACTTTTCTTTTGGTAGTTTTCAGTTTCGTCCAGCTCAGCATAACTTGAACGAAGGACTGTCTGATGGGGATACGGGAAAAAGGAAGACCAATTCATTGCCCAGACGCGGTCGATAAGTACTGAATAGATTTTGAGACACCTTGTAGATAGAGTCTCTTCCAGGTGACATCCTATATTCAAGGAGAAGGACGTAAAGTCAACACCGGAAAAGAGAAATCTCGGCTAATTTGTTACCCCGCAGATATCCCCCCTTTGGTACAAGTGACCTGTCATTTGCCTTTCAATCACTTTAAAGCTACAGTGACTCTTGAATTTGTACACTATTGTCCAGATCCCTCCCTAGTCCAGCATTATGTCAAACTCAAAATTATCTGATCAGCAGTTTTCGGATGCAATTGGTCCACGACCCACTGGCGTCCGCGCTTTCCGTAGAGATCTACAGTAAGCTTAAAGCTAGCGCTGTCACTCCTCAGATGGTTTTACTGATTTAGGTGAAATGGGGCGAGATGGGTGGGACAGTTGACTCCGTACGGAGTGAAGCAAGCCGAGCTCGGTGACGTCTAATGCTCGCATTTCGAAATTAAGGACAGAACAAAGTTGCCCTTCCAAAACGGTAAAACCCACGTTTGACTTTGGCTTTAAGGATTGGGTCTCGTCTCTCCCTCTAGCAGGAGGCGATTCCAATTATTTGGCAAGTCGCCGAGAGAACTGGTCTGCTTCATGAAGAATCATTTCTACAGTTATCGCGTCCAAGAAATGGCCAAGAAAAACTACCGAAGCCACCATTCGGGTGGCACTTTTGGGTTGTTGCCAGAAGATCCACCAACTAGTCCTTCAGTTAGGTCTTACATGAGGCTAGTTTTCTGATCACTACCAAGACAGGAAGATGCTAAATACTTCTTGAGTCAAGAGTCAAATAAATATAAGTTCAGCGCTCCCAGTTAATGTCTCCTCCAACGTATTTCTCAAGCTATTCCTCCACAGACAGTTATTTCTCCAGTAGTGAAACCATCAGCCAAGATGGTCCCACGGACTCTCCTCCTCGCTCTTGCAGCCCTATCCGGCGTCAACAGCGCCGCAGTCTGCACACCCGAACATCGCATCGCCGGAGGCCAAGGCGTGATTTTCGCCTACGCGCAAACCCTACCCGGCGCAACATATGCCGCATTCAACTCCATTCCGTTCGGAATCGGAGGACTCGGAGGGAAATGCATCACCACAATCCTTGCAGATGGGTTACCTGGAGCGCCAGTGGGATTTACTGGTGTTGATGTTGTGAATTTTGGGACGGCGACGAGACAGGTTTTCTCGAAGGTTACGGGCTTCTTTACAGATTTCCCGGCGAATAACAGTATGGTTATAAATAACGTCAATGTGGTAAGTGCAGCACTTTGATTTTTTCAAAGGAAGTTGCTCTATCTTTCGAGAGATTATCCTCGGCCTCTTTTGTAATTCTGCGAAAGGAGGAAATGCTTACTTTTCGGTTCCAACAGACCCTCGGAGTCCGAGATATCGTCCCTGTTCCCGTCACATTCAATGCAGACGTCTACCTCGATTATAGTCCCGCCCCAGATTGCAGGATACAAGCTGTGCGCGCATATGCTCGTGTTCCGAGTGAAGTCCTCGGCATGATGACTGATCATCCTGGTGTTCCTCCTCTGATTGCTGGCCTCATTGGAACCGATAATCCGATCAATGATTGGTTTGGGACGCCGCCTACACCGAGCGAATAGAGAGGATGATTTGAGATGGTTGGGAAACGACAATTCGAGGCTTATCGATGTGGTGGAGGATGAAGAGAAAGCATGCTGGTACGAGTACATTCTCCTGGACGCGAACTCGGTGTGAGTGGACGAGCACGAATGGGGCCAGAGAAGGAGGACATCTAAAAGACGACCCAACGCCTCGTAATTCATTATACACTAAATTTGAGCGTTTTCTGGCAACTAAAGGCTGCCCTTGAAGTGCTTGAATCATTATTTTCCGAGTCGCAAACTCGAAGAGGCAAAATGTAAACATGACAACCACAGTAAGCGATCCAGGTTTTGGGACCCCTCGCAGTCGAATACCCGTTATGAACAACCGAAAGATCACCAAAAGGCAAAGCCCTAAAATCCGAAACATTTTATCGGGGATCAACTCGCTCCTCAAACAATTCTGGCGCCCAAAACCCACCATGATGGATACTCGACACGGGGTAAGTGGAGCCTAGCCGCGGCAGACTCCCGAGGTCCTCGTCAAACTCGGTAAAGGTACAGCCGAGGCCAAATTGTCCAATGAGGTTGTCGTGACAGCACAGCTACAGTAGATCTATCCAAGCCAAGACTTACTACTGTATTGGACTTGTCTAGAGCAATATTTAGAGCAATCAAGGCATTGCTCTGCCCCTCATTTGAAACTGACTCGCGGGAGGGGTAGCTGATTTACATTGTGACGAGGGGTCCTTTTATCTTTTTCTTGTTCTCCTCTTTCTTTTTCAACCACAAATAACTTCAATCAGACCAAAAAGAAGATATACCAATTATTTCAACATGGCTCCATCCGCAACATCCGATGGCCACTCCAATGGCACCTCAAAGCTGTCATGGGATTCTTTCCACAATACCATTGACGGAAAGCCCGATAACGGAAAGAGCAGTCGCCACGGCATTAACCCCGCTACCGAAGAGAACAGCTCAACAGTGCCAGTAGCATCACAAGAAGATGTCGACAGAGCCATGGTGGCAGCCAAGAAGGCTTTTAAGACGTGGTCTGCAGTGCCATACGCTGAGCGCCAGAAGGCAGTTCGTGCTTTCGCAGATGCTCTTGAAGCTGAGAAGGAGGGTTTCGCAAAGCTTCTGACTAAGGAGCAAGGAAAGCCGGTAAAGACCTCTCCTCGAAAACAGTAAATAGTTGAACGTGGAATTGTGCTAAGAAAGAACAGATCATGTTCGCACAGATGGAAATCGACGCAGCAGTTTCATGGCTCCGCGGAGCTGCAAGCCACGATCTCCCCGAGGAGCGCTTCGAAGACGACGAGAAGATCCTCCTCGTTCGCTACACACCCCTCGGAGTAGCAGTCGGTATTGTCCCCTGGAACTTCCCTATTCTGCTTGCATGCGGCAAAATCGGCATGTCCCTCGTGACCGGTAACCCCATCATCATCAAGCCTTCCCCATTCACCCCCGCCGGAGGACTCAAGCTCGTTGAGTTGGGACAGCAATTCTTCCCTCCCGGTGTTCTGCAGGGTCTTTCTGGTGACGATAACTTGGGAATCTGGCTCGTTGAGCACGAGACACCAGCTAAGATCAGCTTCACTGGATCGACAGCTACTGGTAAGAAGGTTATGGCCTCTGCGAGTAAGACTTTGAAGAGGGTTACTCTTGAGTTGGGCGGCAAGGATCCTGCCATTATTTTGGACGACGTCAACATCGAGGAGGTTGCTGCGAAGATTGCAACCTACGCTTTCCTCAACTCTGGACAAGTAAGTAATTGTAGTCCACGACTGATCGCTAAGATACTAACACGAGCAGATTTGCATCGCCATCAAGCGAATCTACGTCCACGAGAAGATCATCGACGAGTTCCGCGACGCCATGGTCAGATACACAAAGACACTCAAGCTGGGAGAAGGAAACGAGGAGGGCGTCTTCTTGGGTCCCATCCAGAATAAGATGCAATACGATCGTGTTCAGGGTTTCTTTGATGATGCCAAGAAGGAGAAGATGAACATCGCTGTGGGAGGTGTAAACCCCAGCGGCAAGGGCTATTACATCACCCCCACGATCGTCGATCGACCAGCCGAGGATTCCAGACTTGTCCTTGAGGAGCCTTTCGGTAAGCCAAACATGTATTCCTGCATAGATGAAATTCGAATACTGACTTGAAATCTAGGCCCAATCGTACCACTCCTCAGTTTCTCCACCGACGACGAAGCCATCGAGAAGGCAAACAACACACACTACGGCCTCGGAGGTTCCATCTGGTCGTCGAACGTGGAGCGCGCGAATAAGCTGGCTATGAAGATTGAGGCAGGTACCGTTTGGGTAAACACTCATACGGATCTGGATCCTCGCGTGCCTTTTGGTGGACATAAGCACTCGGGTATGGGTGCGGAGAACGGAACTGCGGGGTTGAAGTCATACTGCAATTCGCAGACTTTGTTCTTGAAGAAGTGAGGAGGGAGACTTTGACGGTCGGAACCGTTGTATATATCCATATGAAACAATGTTTGGTAAAGTTTCGAGTCGCTTGCAGTGTTTGTTGACGTCGCGCCTTCCCAATCGGTTCCGGTAATGCCCAGTAGTGCCTTGCTCCTATTGACGTCTTCCTATCCTGCCCCTATAACCCACTTTGACACCTCCATTTTCGTGATCTGTTATGGCAATACCAGTTCAGCGCCTACGCCCACCTCGACCTCTAGCGGCCCCTTTTCCTCGTCCTGCACACTGCTTTTGCTGTCGTCGCGACTTCTGTTCCACGCCTTCATCATTAATTGACAGCTTCTCCCACGTACCAGAATCCCACCTCGTACGCACGGAATCCTCGACCACGTTGGCAGACGACACATATACCTTCACGAACGTTCCACCAATGAATTCAGGCAAGCGCTGTAAGAATCTAGTCCCTTCGTCACGATCCTGGCCCGTCGCAAGTCCGAATAAATCCGAGTCTATCACAATATTGATTTCCGGTACACCAAGCAGAGCTCGCTCAAGGAGCCTGAACCAATCTTCTTCGTCGACCGCTTCCTTGAGATGAACTGCTGTCACGGGACTGGATGAGCTGGTCGCGTTCGGGTTAATTTGTAGCGCTTGAGACACCAAGATCCGGAGTATATCGAGCCGAGTAATTTTTCTGCTTGAGTAGTTCGGGAACCTCAGCGCCCAGATGATAGGATGTGAGGTCGTTCGAATTAGGGAAACAAGATCGATCAGTAAGTCTTTGGTTGTGCTTGCGGATTTGCTCTGGATGATCATGACAGACGACTTGCGTGCTGAAGCCCAGGTTTGCATCAATGTTACTTGAGTGTCCGAGGGCTTTGTGCGCGTTCTTTTGCGTTTCTGAATCGAGAGACAGTAGCCTAGGCTCTCGCCCGATGAGGGCAGGTCTTGGGACCACTTTAGATCCAAAATCTGGGTTAGTTGGATCTGTTGCAGTATTCCCTTTTGGGTACTGAGATCCACCTTGATTTCTTCTTGGATGGTCCGCGTTGCTATTGATTTCTTAGCATCAGTTCGCGAGCATCATGCAATCTGATTTACCAATGGCCACCGAGACGAGCTGCTCAATATAGGGACTCTGCTGCTGGATCATTCCTATTAGCTCAGACAGCTGCAGTCGTTGTTCCGCAATCTCGTGATGCATGTCTCTCAGCTCAGCTTTCGAAGCCGTGCTTGCCAAACGATCGATCTTGCGCGACTGCTCATCGATCTCCTGAACATTCTCCTTGAAGCTCAGAGCCCACGGGTTGATGACTGATCCTATGGCATGGTATAGTTTACCTTTTTTATACCAAAGTATTGCAGTCCGAAGAAACTTCATCACATATGCGTACAGTCGAGCCACCGCCTCTTGCATCAGCGCCGTTGGGTACAGGATCAGAGTGAAATCTGTGCGGGGTAATACGTCTGCGGTCTGGGAAAGAGCTTTTGCGAGTTGTTTGGTGAGCTCCTCATGATTTATGACAGCCTGTCTACTTAGTGAGTCATCTCAATGCAACCGCTTGACTGCACTGACCGTGAATAAGAATTTCATCGCTCCCCAAGCAAGCGAGGTATATTCCGGATGGTGCTGTACCATAACATCCATGATAGCACCATAATGTGCAACTCTCTCCGAGAACTTCAAGAGCCATTTCCGAGCTTTGGTTGGAGATCTTGATGAACGATATCTCTCCGATGCTTTCGACACCTCATTCCTCACATCATCGATGGACGATTGCTTGGTCGCCCAAATTTTCTCTTTCTCAGACGTACTGAGCTCGGTCAGGAAGATATTCCTAGCTTCTTCATACGCTTGGGATATGATTTCTGTCGACGATTTCCTTCAAATCTGTCAATCTACTTATGATGTTACAAGATCATGATGAGACTTACGATGTAATATTTGTACCTGAGTACCATTCACTGTACATCGTCTTGGAGCGGAGGGCAAGTTCAGCTCCTGCTGCCATGTTCGCCAGTGCCATGAGAAGATGAGCTTTCAGCCATGCCCAGGCAATGTAAAAAAATATTCATCATAAGAAGTATCCAGCTTCGACAAGAACTCTTCGAGCGCAATTTGCACACATGGCGCTCCAGCTGGGTGAGGCTCATGACGTGGCAGTGTGCAGATTATCTGTCAGCGTGCAGCCGCCGTGCATCAGGGGATGCTGCGCCGCACTCTTGACCCCCAGTGCCTTGTGGATGCCCGTCCCGATTGATGCACATCGCATTCATGCAATTCTGACAATCTTGGTCATCGCAAATACCGTCGACGCGGATCTGAACGTTCCAAACAATTATTCTGATCAGTATTGATGTCCTCGACTCGCAGGCAGTTATGCCATCAAGTCTGAGGGTTCATCGCTATCCTTCCTGCCAATTGACGGACCTTCTGCATCCCAATCTGGTCATCGATTTGGCCCCCAGTGGCAGTGCCCAGTCAGCCTCATCAGCCTTGCATGAAGCATGCAATGGTTCATTTAGGGTGCGGTAAATGGTGGATACCTACTGTAATCTTCAATGGCGATAGATAAGCTCTCGTCGCTCCCTCCCCACTCACCTCAGATCAATTCCTGCCTAGCAGGTATCTCATGGCAGACGTGGACGACCAGGTCCCGGAAGCCTCAACGTTTGAATATTCCATAGGATTGGCTGGAACAACTGAGACGTGCGACTCATCAGAACTACCATTTCACTCCACGATCTCCCGAGACGCTTCCAACGGCCACGATAAATACCCCATTTTCTCGGAAGCACCACTGCATAAAGACAGTGACGACGAAGAACCGGAACCAGACGAACGGATCAAATTCGACCAGGGAACGGACAAGTGGAATGAGCATGCAAAATTTGCTGCCGAGTATATCAAGAATTCCAAAAGTAAAGGTGGCAGAACTGCTATGCCACCGAGCTTGAACGACCGTCCACAGATGGCAACGGCACGAGCTACAACTCGCACGAATGGACTGGATCGTGTGCATTCGTCCTACGATATGCCGGAGCCAGAGCCGACGCAAAATGACCGTGTTTTTGTCGAGCGAAGGCGAGAGCCAGTACGAACACGCCGACGGTACTCGCCCCCATCAGTAGTAGAAGAAGTCGATGACGAGGATCTCGGTGTTAGACTAGAGCGTCGTCCACCACGCTCTCCGTCGCCCATACGAACGCGTCGGGTAACATCGCCACCTCCAGATGTTTCTGCTGATATCAGACACCGACGGAGGGTGACTGAGCCGGAACGTGTTGTTGAGAGAACATATCCTGTTCGTGTTAGACCTGTTGTCGATCCGCTTCGTAGTCGCCATATCGAGACCAGGGAACGGCTACGACCTGTTCCTAAGAGCCATGACCTGGACAGAGATTTCTATCAGGTATGCCTCGAACACCGAAATACTCCTGTTCTAGACTTCTAATGTCTGAAAGACATCGCCGCCAGTCCGTGCATCAACTTACACTCGATCTCATGTTGACACTGAGGAGGAGAAAGCTGATCTGGAGCCCCGACATTCAAATGTAATGCGAAGCTTCGTACATCAGAGAGGAATCGAAGATTTTTATCCTAGCTATGAATATGCACCTGAGTCTTCTAGCATCGACCCAGATGTAAAGCGCATTAGGCCTGATATTCGCCGCTCACTGGAGGAAGATCAAATAGAGTCATCAGATGACCAAGAGTCAATATGGACTCCAGAAACCATGGTGATACCCAGGCATCGACTTCCTGCGAGGAAGTCATCCACTAAAACCCAGTCCTATCGGATTTTGTGTCGAATCGAGTGCAATCTTGTCCATGGAAGGGAGCTTAGAGAAGACCGTGTCCACCCAGCTCTGATATTCGAGGATGTGCCCCACTGGAATCCTCGCTTCAACAAGACAAAAGGACATCTCACCGGGTTTCGCCCTATATATAGCCTGGGTCAGTGGCTGAAATCTATCGACCCTTCGAGTTTCGTAGTCTATCGGACGTATTCTTGTTCTTGGGGCTCTTTCAAGGCCAACCCCCGCGATGGCGCAATAAACATGCCAACCGTTCGCGTTAGCGATTCTGAAGCCCAGGACTTCAATGAATCGATCGAAATCCTATCTAGCGAACTAGAGGAAGCACTGCTCTCCGTGGCCAAATGTAAGAGCGAGTGCTTTACTGGACTTCAATATGCCGACACCCGCAATGACAACTTGTTGTTTGAAAGCCCCTACCTGTTCTTCTTCCACCATCGCGCAGTGCTCAGCGAGCTTTCCAAAAAAGGCGACGAGCGACTGAGACGAGAGGTCTTTCCACTGCTGATATATCTCAAAGAGCGGCAAAGGGCGCTTTACAGACAAGCCGACAACTACTTCGCCAAGAAAATGACAGATGCGAATGTCCTGAAGTTTCTATTCTGCCCCAATGAGATCGTTGTTTCCAAGAAGAAGAAAAATGGCATATATTGTGCCTACGCGATAAGATATCTTCATTTCTATCCTGATGAGTCGATAGAGCTAGTCTGTTGGGCTTGGACGTATGACGGCTTGGAGCTGAAGCGAAAGTCAGAAAAGATTCATGTATCATACAAAGCGGGAGACCCGAGGTCCGTTCTGGAATTGGCTGCTTATCCACTGCGCTTTGCGCCGGAAGAGTTGAGGGCTCACTTACTTGCTCGCGGGACACGATTCTGGGCGCTTCGCACACCTCAGCTGGTGACTTACAAGGGAATGAACTTCATGCAGGAGAAGTACATTGTAAGCGATTGATTGCCTCGTCATCTGTGGGCGATGTCTATCTAGCTAATGATTTTCTGTATAGAATGATGGAAGATGCATGCTTGACTATCCAACATACAAGATTATGCATCGCGAGGCAGAACCCTTCAATCTCAAGAAGGACCTTGCTCCCAGCCCTCTGGATTATGATAACTTCCCGGAGACAATCGGCAAAGACGAGACACTGTCTGAAGAAGACGCAATTCTATGCCCACCTAATATTCACGGCTTTCTCTTGAAGGAGAAGATCTGGGGTATGTTACCATCTCGATATCCAGCTGAGCAGAAGTGCTGACAGGAACAGTGAACCTGTTCGTTGACAATGTCCGCGGGGTGACGTGGAACAAAGATGCTTTCAAGCGACTTGTCATGCCGCCTAGTACTAAAGACCTTGTTGAGGCACTGATAAAGGCTCATGCTTCTGCGAGTTGGCAGCAAGGCGGGCTTGTATCTGGCAAGCGTCTAGATCTAATCGCGGGTAAGGGTTTGGGGTTGATTATGCTGCTGCATGGAAGCCCTGGGACAGGAAAGACTCTGACGGCTGGTAAGCTATTGCCCCCATACACGAATCAATATATACTAACTGATATTAGAAAGGTATGCGACTCATTAATGTGCCATGATGACAAGTTTACTAATCTCTTTGTAGTGTCGCAGAAATAGCAGAAATGCCACTTTATAGCGTGACATGTGGTGATATCGGCATTGAAGTCGACAAGGTCGAGCAGTACCTGGAAAGGGTTCTCTATCTAGGCAAAAAGTGGAACTGCGTATTGCTTTTAGATGAGGCAGACGTCTTCCTGGAGGAGCGGAGCCTCAATGACCTGAAGAGAAACAGTCTGGTGTCCGGTCAGTTTTCAGCTCTCATTGTCCCAATCATCGGGCCATCTAGCTAATTCATCTCAGTCTTCCTGCGAACGCTCGAATACTATGAAGGTATCTTGATTCTGACATCCAACCGCGTCGGCACTTTCGACGAAGCTTTCCGCTCGCGCATCCAACTCGCACTGCACTACCCCAAACTCACCCCTCCCTTCCGTCGGCGAATCTGGCAGAATTTCTTCGACATCCTCGCAGAAGACAACGAAGATGTCGATCTACCCGACTTGACATCACACATGGACGAGCTTTCGAAGCGCGAGATGAACGGAAGGGAGATTAGGAATGCACTGACCAGTGCGAGACAATTGGCAAGTTACAAGGGAATAACCTTGGAGTGGAAGCATTTGTTGGAAACAATGAGTGTGGGTGAGGTCTTCGGGAAGTATTTGAGAGATGTGCATGGGCATGCGGATGAGGATTGGGCGAGGGAGGAGCAGTTGAGGTAGGTGTTGAACAATCGCGAGCGAGGTGGCACTCGACCCAGAAGGAAGAAAGATACCCATCCCACGGGTCGACACGATGCTTGCAAATAATCTCAGGCTCTGCACAGACGTTCTATACATTCCCAAGATGAACCTGGATGAGAATTACCCACGAAGGCAGGCGATTCCCGTGCCAACCCACGCAGTAGTGATTTTCCGTTTCAAAGTGTAATATACACTTACAGTGTTCTACTGTCGCTCTCCCGCTTCCCCAATCTCTCTTTCCTCTTCGAGATGTCCTTGCAGGCGAGCTCTCCAGCTCCGTACGTAATTGAAGCCATTCTGGAATCCGAACTTCCATATTTCGCTAGTTGAGGCGTTTGAGGCGCCATGCAGCGCGGTCTTTCTGGGGTTGGAAATGAGAGGAGAGGAGTAATCCAGCACCTGCAGCAGCCTCCTGGTCGTGTGTTTAAAGCCGTATGTGGCCGATGGTCACCTCGGCCCTGGATTGGAGGGGCATGTCATGTCAACTCTGCGTTCCTGAACCCTCCGCTCTCACATTTCTGAGTCCAACTCTTATCTTTACCTACGAAGATGGTCCTACAAATCTGACGATTTCTTTGCCTTTCGGACGATGAACAGGGACTCACTGGACTTCCAATACTCACCTGATTCCACATCACGCGCAATCTCGAAAGGAAGTGGAAGCCGACTTCCATGCCCAGGCGCGATGGCTACACGGCAAAGCAGCCAAGTCTCCTCCAAGACATCAAAATAAGCTTACCACACGGCCTCCACAAAGCTTGCTGACACCTCACCTCCTTTCCGTTGTGTTTCCCTGCTTCCTCTTTCCTCCTTCAGCCTCGCTCAGCTCACGCATTTCAAGTTTTTCGTGCGGCACACGTCGCCATGTAATCACGACATGTACACTTTCACCGCATTTGCAGATTACGAGACGGCGACTTCTGTTTGTCTATTGGGTAGCGACTACGACGATTAATCTCTCCTTGATAATTGGTCTAGAGGTCCAGAACTCGGGTTTCCGTATTCAGGGACCGGGTTCACTCTGGCAGCCAATGAGTCTGGATGGAAATCACACAATTGCCGGGCGCCGGGGAAACCCAGATGCCCCGTTAATTTGCCCGTTTCTCTTCATTCTTTTCACGTAAACATCCTGGGATGGAAGCCGTTGCCTGGCCCCTCTACTAACAATTAAGTTTGACATCTCGTCTTTACTCAGAACTCTATCTGTGTTCTTCAGCGCCGGTGTTTTTCCACGATCTGGAAATTGAAGTTGCCTCGGGATCTGTTTCACTGGCTCGAAAGATAGTGGCGAATATTGTTCTGGAAGGCTTCGATGGACAAGGATCGTGGTTTCTATGAAACGGAAAAAAGCTGACCATGCATGGAGGCAAGGGAGTTGTCTTGCTGACCCAATCGCACGACCATTTCTCTTGGCTCTAGAACGACGGCCCGAATCTTACTTTGATTTAGAGAGGTAAATGTACTTACCTACTCTTGCTGTACGAGCTTGATGGGTTGGCTTGTCTTGGCCAGGCCGTTGTCGAAGATAGGCAGGAGGTATTGTTACATTTGTAGCGTTTGGGAGATTGTGAGCTTGTGATCTTATGAGCTTTGGCTCTCGTTGTTGCATCAGATCTGGACTTCGCTCGTGTGGGGGGCATTTAGCTCATATGCTGCTAGCAGCGACTTTATCCCTGATTTATCCTCAGGCACTCGAGCTGAGATTCACTCCGTGGCGGTCAGGGTTTCGTGTCAATGCATTCAGCGGGTAAAATCCATTTGACGGGGGCGGCTGGGGCGTACGCCTCTTCAAGGGGCTTGTATCTGTGAATGCCATACGCTATCAACCAAGAAATTGACATCCCATCAACTTGAATGGTCAGTCCACTTGATATGGTATCATCCATTTTGAAAGTCCGTGCACAGATCCAGAAAGCTGCAAACAATTCCATCGAATCAAAAGTCCAAATCTTATCGCGGTGCTCCCGACGACTGACGTTTTACTTCGTACTGTCAAATTCTTCCAGAACCATGTCAGACCTGGGGAAGCGAATCAAGCGAGGCCGATCGAATGGTGCGAGCGCGGCGCCAGAGTCGAGTTGAGTTTGGACTCCCGGGTCTCTGGCCTGAAGATGACAGGACTTTAGCTCGATTAGGAAGGAGATTGTTTCGCAAATACCGAAGCTTTTGAGCTAAGGCGACTGCCAACCCAATTAGAAGCTTGCCTGTTGCTTGTGTGGATAGTGGCGGGCACCACGATGGGATGCGTTTATGATCGACAGCTACTGGGTTCTGGCCGAGGCGACCATATCCTGGCCTCGAGGAATTGCAGCTATCTTCAAGCGGCAGGTGTGCGTTTCAATGTCGTCCTGGGAAAGTCTCATGGTCGAAATGCTATTTAACCATGGACCCCTCTCTTGATTGCATTGTCCGAAACCACTTTGATATTCCAGTCTTGAAGTTCAGCAGAAGTGCTCAACTGATATCACAATGGGTATGTGGACCTCCCTGTCCGACTGCTTTTTCAAAGCTTAAGCAATTCTAACAATCTGCAGCGGAAGCAAAGACAGCAGATGCTCAATTCATCATGGGTGCAGACAACACCTTGGCCATCGACCAGCCTGGAGCAATGGTCCACGCAGACACCAAGGCCGAGTCAGTCGTCGTCGCTGGCATGGATGCCGATTACGAAGGAAAGCCAACTGCAGAGGAACTTGGTACTCTCCGCCGAGTGGCTGGCAAGATTCCCTACACCGCCTACGTTCTGTGCTTTGCGGAATTCTGCGAACGTGGATCCTACTATTCTTCAGTCGGTGTGATCTCCAACTTCGTCAACCGTAAACTTCCAGCTGGCGGAAACGGATATGGTGCGCCTCCAAAAGGATCCCAATCCACCGCTGGAGCTTTGGGACTTGGGACGGTCAAGGCCACTGCTGTCAGTCAGTCGTTCAAGATGCTTGTCTACTGTCTCCCGGTCATCTTTGGATATATCGCCGATACATACACTGGTCGATTCAAGCTCATCTGCTACGGTGTTGCTGTCTTTGGTGTCGCTCACGCTCTCATGATTGCATCCGGTGCACCATCACTTCTCCAAAACGGTCACTCTGCTGCTCCATACCTGATTTCTCTCTACGTGCTCGCCATTGGTGCTGGTAAGTGACTTACTCAATATTATATACCAACCTCATCTCATTGATTTCTTAGCTATGTTCAAGCCCTGTGTCTCCCCAACACTTCTCGACCAAATCGAAGAGACGAAGCCCACTATCAAGACACTCAAGTCTGGAGAGCGAGTCATTGTCGATCCCGAATCCACAACCGAGCGAGTCGTCCTTTGGTTTTACCTCCTCATCAACGTCGGCGGTTTCTTGGGAGTTCCAGGAAGTTACCTGGCCAAGAACGTTGGTTGGATGGCTACATTCGCTTTGCCAATGGGAATTTACGTGCCCTTGCCGTTCGTCCTCTGGTACTTGCACAAGAGACTCATACTCTACCCGCCAGGAGGAAGTGATCTGTTCAACTGCTTCAAGGTACTCGGCATCTGCCTCAAGAGCAACTTCGGCCGTTTTGGTCGTCACGGATTCTGGGAAGCTGCTAAGCCATCCGTTCTCGCTGCTAACGGAAGCTCCAAGACTGTGCCATGGAACGACCAGTTTGTCGATGATGTTCGCCGTACCTTCCAAGCTACAGGAATGTTCTGTTTCTTCCCTATCCAATACATTAACGACAATGGTCTCGGCATTTCAGCTGATGCTCTGTCGACGATGCTCCGAACTGATGGACAGCCAAACGATCTTATCAGCAATTTCAACTCTCTGTCAATTATCATCATGGCGCCAGTGCTTAATTACCTCCTTTACCCATACCTCCGATCGAAGCACATCCACTTTGGCCCAGTCGCTCGTATCACCTTTGGTCTTTTCCTCTCTGCAGTCGGTGCTGTCGGTTACACTGTTTTGAACTAGTAAGTTTCGATACTTCCAAAACTCCATCCATAACATGATACTAACCATACCTCCAGCTACGCATACAAGATTGGTCCTTGCGGTCACCACGGTTCCAGCGCATCTTGCGTTGACGCAGACGGCAACTCCCTCGTTGCAAACATTAGCATCTGGTGGATGGCAATTCCATACGCGCTTGGCGGTATCTCCGAACTCTTCGTCAACGTCCCAGCCTACGGTCTCGCCTACTCTCGCGCACCCAAGAACATGCGATCTCTCGTCACCGCCCTCAACCTGTTCAGTACCGGTATTGCTTATGCTCTTGGTCTTGCCTTCGCTGGTATTATCAAGGATCCATTCTTGACTTGGGATCTTGGTGCGCCTGCGATCATTGGCTTTGTTGCCGCTGCTCTGTTCTACTACCTGTTTAGACACATTGATGCGGAGGAGTATGTGCTCAGCACCAACGATGATTACCATCTTCAGCATCAATCAGATGGCTCGATCTCGGGCACAGAGGTCAACGAGAAAGCCATCCCCGCAGACACCACGAAGGTGGTTTAGATGGATCTGTTGGTAGAGTGACGTGAAAGTAGATTATATAATGTTAAATGAAGATGAGATGACGACTGTACGCATAGTTTGCATTGTGTGATTTCAAGCCTTTATTGTTCTCACGCACACCTAAGACTTATCAACTGAAAACATTCGCGACCACTGACAGTTATCGATGGGACGCGGTACTTGGAATCGCTTCACTCCGCACCGGCTCCATTTCGTCCCTACCAGGATCGGGATCTGGAATCGTGCCGAGCCCATTTCAAACCAACATTTCCAGCCCACTCAAATGTATCAATTACCTGACAGTTCATGAGATCGATTTCATCCCATTCAGAATTTCAAATTATAGTTATGCCGAGCATGTCAACTCATCATCGCTCGGCAATTGAGACAGATCAAACTCATGCGCACGGCTTCAAACACAAAGACACACACTCTCGCCACTCGCATCAGAGCTTTAAAACACAAATATCCAATTCTGAACTGGTAGCCATCAAGCTTCCCCTCATCTATCAAATCTCGCTACCAGTTCTACCCCAGATCCGCACTGCACGTGCAAGGAACGGGCGAAAATCAGCGGCATCTTCTCCCTAAACGGACCTGGCTTGCGAGGTTTGGGACGCTAAAGCACTGAACTTAGCGAGTTTAGTTTGTTGACCTGCGCCTGTTTAGGGATCGCTCCCGCTAAGTGGCTGAACTTAATGCAGACAGCTCCAGATAAATATACCTCGGTATCTTGGGAGAGCGAAGGAGCGGGAGCTTGTTGGCGTTGCACGGTCACGGTTGCAGAGGGGGACTTTTGCTGTCGTCATTACGATTTGATTTGAGGGGGAATGAGGAGATCGGTGCAGGTATATATGTGAGGAGTGTGCGCTTTTCTTTTGGCGAGGTTCGGATGACCAGAAGAAGTGAGAGAAACTTACTGTCGCTACGATGGGACGAATTTCGAATTTTGTGAGCTTGGCATTAAGTGCTGCTGCTGCCGTCACTGCTCAGTCGGATGGCAACTGGACTGTGGGACAGATTGTTGATACCAGCAGTGGTTCGGTGACTGGACATGCTGCTTCCGTTAACACAGAGGTTTCTGAATACCTGGGCATTCCGTTTGCGATTCCACCGGTTGGAGATCTCAGATGGACAGCTCCTCAAGCATATAACGGTACTAGTGCTATCAATGGAACCGACTTTGTAAGCCTCTCTTCCCAATTCTGCTTCCCATTATATCCAGGAAGCAAGATTAGAGTGCACCCAAGCTGACATGGCCAAGGGGTTTTCCTGTCCAGCCGGCTCTCAGGTCTCCCCAGACTTCTCCGCCATCCAAGCCGCAAACGTCACCAGCGCCGGTCTTCAAATACTCGCCTCACTCGGTCAGATTGGCGACAATTTCAGCGAGGACTGCCTCACACTCAACGTATGGACCAAACCGCAAGTAGGCGAGTCTAAGAAAGCAGTTCTCGTTTGGATTTACGGCGGCGGCTTCACGACCGGTAACAGCGATAATGTAGCTTACAACGGGCAATATATTGCGCAAGATGAAGACGTCGTGCTCGTCTCCTTCAACTACCGTTTGAACGTGTTCGGGTTCCCGGGGACTCCGAATGCGACTCAGAATCTGGGGCTGCTGGATCAGAGACTAGCCATTGAGTGGGTACGAGACAACATCGAGAAATTCGGAGGAGACGCTGAGAGAATTACGATTTTTGGACAGAGCGCTGGGAGTGCGTCTGTTGACTACCACACTTTTGCTTGGGCGGATGATCCGATTGCGCATAGCTTCATCCAACAGTCCGGTTCGGCTCTGGGACCTCGTGGGGGCCTGGGTGGTATTACGGCAGATACTGCTGCTGGGTACTGGTATGCTGCAGCGAAGGTCCTTGATTGTGGTGATGAATCGTCGGATCAGGACGAGCTGCTTTCTTGCATGAAGAGCAAGTCTTACCAAGATGTCATCAAAGCCATCGCTGAAGGTGCCAGTGGGGGAGCTATCTCATCCAGTTTCGGACCTACCGTCGACGACGAGGTGGTCTTCTCGAATTACACACAGCTGGCCCTCGATGGCAAATTCTCCAAGAATCCCTTGTTGCTAGGCAGCGCCGATAACGAAGCTGGATTGTTCCGAGTCCTGGATACTTTCAGGAACCAGACAAATTCGGACGAGTACTACAAGGCATTCAATGATCTCGGATTCACCTGTCCAGGTGCTCAGCGCGCAGCTTTCTCTATCGCGAGTGGTGTTCCAACATGGCGTTATAGATGGTTCGGTGCATTCCCCAACACACAGCTCACCACCGTACCATATTCTGGGGCGTGGCATGCCAGCGAACTTCCTGTGCTATTCAACAACACACCTTCTGGAGGCGGCATTCCAAACAATACTGAAGCGGAGATTGCGATTGGGAAGTACATGCGTGGAGCGTGGGCCACGTTTGCGAAGAGGCCGGTCGATGGCCTTAATTCGTATGAGGGAGGGTGGCCGCAGTATGTACCGGGAGAGAAGACTCTTATCAGGTTGGGATATCAGAATATGACAGGGGTCAATTTGGCGCTGGGAACGATGTATGATGGGGACTGCAAGACGAATTTTGCTGGAGGTAATGGTACGGCGGGAAATTCGACTGGTTCGGGATCAGGTTCGCCAACGACGTCTGGTTCTCCTACCTCGACACCTTCATCTGTGGTGACTGGTGGTGCGAGCATTTTGAAGTCAGGGGTATCGGGTACCTTCTTACTTGCTTTGATGGCTACCTTTTCGGCAATGTTGTGAGATTAATGTTGGGAGCTGGAATCAGCGGCCTTCGACTATATCAATCAATATGATAGATAGGTGGCACGATTACGAACTTTTTTCAATAAATCCCCCAGAGCTCTGCAACGCTCACTCACACTTCCTGGAAAGTGAATGTGGAAGTGATTTTCTTCTCCTCTAGCGAGTCTCCAAGCAAATGGGGTCGCTAAATATCTGTTTTAGCGGGCTGTCCTACAGGCTTAGACGCTAAAATTCCAGCGTCCTCGAAGCACAGCTGTGGCAGAATGAAGCAACGAGAATACAGAACAGGAGTTCAAGAATTGGACAAAATCGCGAACAGGTCAAAGTATTTCACGTTGTAAGTGCATAAATATCGAGCTGTAGGTAAATTGGCGACGGGAATCGTGATCCTTCCTGCTACCTAACCGCTGAAGCAAACATTTCCAATCCAATCGTCTACAACACCACAACACAACACAACACAAGACAACGGCCAGAAGAAGTTCAGACGAAATCTGAAATTCAAACAAGAAGTCCTAAGATCCATCAAAACGATAGATCTACGATGCACCAGAAGCATCTGCTCCCTCTTGCTTGCAGTAGTAGTTCCATTCATCACCTCCAATGTGCTTCGCATTCGATCTGCACACGATGTTCTCAGCACCGTTGGTGCTCTGTAATATTATTAGCTACTTCACCTCTCTAACATTGGAAGGCAATTGATGCATACCATAACGCAGTCAGGACAAGTATCCCACTGCTTGGTTCCAGTGTTACGAGCCTTGTAGCGAGCGCATGCTTTTTGAGTCACATCATCTCTCTGTTTGGATGTCAGTGCTATGTCCTGGCTGTATTCTGTGTCTCAATCCGGGGAGAAGAATTTAGTATGGACTGCTTACATCCGTGGTAGAGGGACCGATCTTGAAGTTCTGTGCTGGGACGAGATCGTAACACCAGGCGATGTTGTGCAAGTCGGCAAGAGCACTGTGGGGAGTGTTAGTATGAAAGAGAATGGAGGACCGGGGAAGATTTTACCCTGGGGCAGCAGCCAAGATGGCGATAAAGACTGTGGAGAATTGCATGTTGCTTGAGTAAAGGTGGATTGGGATTGACAAAGAATGTGGTGATTGTGAAATGAGTGTGGTGTTGTAGAATGAATATGATGGATGATGATGAGGGTGAGAGATGGCTTGGACGGAGATGCTGTCTTGTTTATATACATTGCATCTGACTGCCATGGGATTACTTTTCTCAGTCAGGGTCGATGATCCTCAGGACTGCTACCGGTTTTTCGATGACCTCTGAATCATTATCTCTCCCTCATCTGTAGTGTTTTTTCAGTAAAATGCTAAAAGATGGATCTTATACGAGAAAGCATAACTTCATAAACTCTTCAAATCAAAGTAGAACATTTCTCTCCAGCCAACAATGGACATTCTATAGTGTTGATTGGGTCAGCAGGAACAGAATCGTAGAAGTGGAGTGTGGAATTCTCTTGGCAGGACCCAGCAACCAGGTCACGCTAAATTGAAGCCTTGAATCAAGCTGAAATGAAGAAGATCATCGAGTCCTTCCTGGAAGGTCCGGAAGGCCCACGATACAAGCCAATCTAAATATCTTGATTATGGAGACAAAGACTCGTCTGTCGCTCTCGCTAAGGGTCGCATTCGGAATCTTGATACATCACGAGTCACGACGCAGCGAACACGTGCAGCTTCGACTCGCTTTCACGTCTATTCTCGGACAATCCGGAGACACGACGGTAGTGGGTCGTTTGTCATTTGAACTGTGTTGCGGGTTTTCAGGGTCCATCCGTTGACCAACCTGTTGGCATGCACCCTCAGATTAACCTTAAATGGAGAAAGGCTTCTCGAAGCTCCGGTACTGGCTGGGAGAATAGATAAGGTTTGTTTCGTGGCTCTATTGGGACTGCCAAGTGCACATGAGGCTTGAGCCTCAAGAAGTTTAGATGAATCACGAATCACGAAGCTTTTTTGTCCCTCACTCGGAGCTTGGCATCTCGGGGTTGTCGCCGAATAGGAGATGATGTTTTCAGAACGTTGGCCACGCCAGATGTCAGCAAACCTATCAAGACCGGTGTTTGGTGATGATATTTTGCTCTTGCTAGTGACAATTATTTTGTGTGAGGCTATATTGACTAACGGATGTGCTCTGAACGCCCACAGGACAGCAGCAGCGTGCAGCGTGGATACCTCTCAGAATTCTGCCAGACAGAATCGCAACCTGAACATACAGAGCAGCCGTTCATCTATGTGTAGTCCACATACCATGTTCATTTGTCAGTGCCAAGCTGCTACGACTCAGTCCTTCAAGCCCACGGCAATCAGAATGGTAATTACGCTGCCTTCGTAGACTGCAGATCCACCTGAACTGAGCACGGTTGGTGTCATGACCAGATGGGGCTCGAGACGAGGTAGGCTCAATTGCGATTCCGTGATTTAATCTGGCTTGACCACGACTCGTTCAAAATCACTCATTGAGGCTCCCTCTTTCGAAAGTAAGGCTTTATGATAGTGACATGGATATTCCATTCGTTACTCTTCTCATGCTCCCTAGAATACGATCAGAACAGCAATTAACGCGTACAACGAGTTCCAACATACAATCCGTGACGAGGGTATAGATCATTTCCATCCATTTTACATTTCGATGTTTATATACCGCTGATTTTCATGTAATTCTACAAGCCTGCGCAAGGTGTAAGATCTCGTCTCCAATCCGAATTTAACATTCCTCAATACGCCTTCCCAAAGTCTCACATTTTAGTCCAGGTAAATTGAGCCTGCGAGCTAGCTGTGATAACCCCATCTACTCCCTCTCACACTCTACAAAGAGTCCCCGTCTGGAGATCATAATCCCAACCATCGCTTCCCACTCCCGCAAGCACAAACAAACTCTGAGTAGAATCATATTTCCTCTTCACATCCACCAATCCCCGATACGAATCTCCGTAAAAGTCATGCTTAAATTGCACATTATACGGATTCGCCTCGTTGAGATAAGCACCAGAAGTAGGAGCCCACTCGCGGAATAACGGCTCTTTATTCTCCTCAATCCATTTCGCATTTTCTCGCAGCGCTGCATGGGATGTCGTCGTCTCGTTGATAGTTGTCGATGCGCCGCCGACGTAGAAATGTAGATATGCATCTTTCCAAGCTGGCAATAACGAGCCCCATCGCTCTTGGGGTGCGTTTTGTACGCCTGGGCCACCGGAGAAGCCAACTGTTGCGTAGGTACCGGCGGTAGCGTTTTCGGAAATTAGAGAGCGGCGTAAGTAAGAGACCAGCTTCTGATCGGGTAGATCGCTAAGGTGGGCTCGGCCTAGGAGGCGGGATGCGCTGACTCCTCCTCCACCTGCGGTGTCGCTTCCGGAAATGGACTTATAGAAGGAGCTGTAATTCGAAACGACATTCGCACTATAGCTCACGGAAAGAGTTGCATTGCTGCCCATGGCATGGATTTTGGTGGTGATTGGGATAATGAGATTATCCATCCAATCGGTAGTTGTGTTCCATGCCCAGAAGACAGGACCGGCAACGACTCCTGATGTACCATTGCCAACTGTCTGGCTGAAGCGTAAGCTGCTCTGACCTGAAGCCATAGTCATAGCACCGGCAATACCAGCATCCATCAGATCAGGGAGCGCTTTCAAGAGGATAGCGGCAGCATACCAGGACGAGTTCACGCCAGCTGCACCGATAGGGGAGATGCTCATACTTCCAAAGACGACATTGCTCGGTTGGGGAAAGTGCTTGATGACATATTCAGTCACGACACCGAATTGACCTCCTCCCCCACCTCGGATAGCCCAGAACAGATCCGTATTCTCGACATCGTTCGCGACAAGCACCTCTCCCGTGGTCGTGGCAACAGTGACTTGTAGGACCTGCTGAGAGCCCAGACCATAAGTGCTTGATAGTGGTCCATGTCCTCCATTTTGGATGTAGCCACCTGGTCCAACACTGGGATCTTGACCTGTTGTTACAAGCCTGCCTTCAGCCATCGCCGCTTTTAGGATCTCACCCCAGTTTGCACCGCTCCCAAAGACGAATATGTCTTCCGTTTCATTTGAGCCGGGAACGGTCCATGTGCGTTGTCGCTTGATGTCTTTGAAATTGCGAGTCCAGATAGAGAGGCCAAACGCACCACTCGACCTATGTATCCAATTAGCATGCATCGACAGAAAAACAAAGGGAAGGTGTACTTACCGACCGGCGAGATCATGTCCAGTTCCTTTCACGACAATACGCATATTTCTGTCTGCAGCCCATTTCATGGCGAACGCAACATCAGAAGCATTCGTGGCATTAACGATATATGACGGAAGCCCGCCCAGATGGCAGCCTTGAGACTCCAGGTATCCAGTGGATCCAGGAGGAAGACACGAGTTGTTCGCAAAGGCCGGTGTACCGATAGACTCGGGCAATTCTGCGTGGAAGATGCTCGAGGTCCAATTGGTTTCGACTGTAGAGCAGGATATGCTAGAGTTGAAAGGATTGCCTGCCCAGCATGAGGATGCCACAGGTATTGTAGAGAGAAGCGAATTGCCGATTGAGTTATTCAGGCTGTTCCAGTCCGAGGGCGAAGGCCAAGATGAACTGAGCGGGTTGTTCTTGCAAGGAGATGAGGAGGCAGTCGTATGTATTAGAAAGATTGATGCGACCAAATTTTTTGATGTGACCATTTTTGCGGTGCTTGCTGGGCTATCGGGGCGTAGGAAGCTGAGGAGCTTGTTGTAGAGGATCTCCTCGCTTCATATACTTGCTCGAAAGCTATCGGCACAACATATTTCCACTTTACTTCCAAATGCCCTTGGATCGTCATGCAGGTATTCCTAGGCCATTGGGACGGAAAGTGAACAGTGAAAAGGCTGCGCTTGTCGGTCAAACCTCGACTTGGCAGTGTCGTATCGTGAACGACGGCGAGGGACCATGAAGGACCCCAATAACAGCATAAATGATATCCACTGATTTGTATTGGTTTGCGTGGCATCGTGGCGATATGCACTTGATGTGCTTGAGTGAACCGCATGGGATGTATGATGGCGTAAGGCAGGCTTCTTGGAATTGTTGTACCTGAATAAATGGCGGGTCTCAACAAGCGAATCCGAGAAAATATTTCCTGTTTTGGCCACATGAATACGAGCTCAGCCCTCATGGTCACGAAATTGGAGCACCTGAACTCTCCAGAACTAGTAATTGCCGAAAATTCAAGATCTCCGCCAAAGGGGCGATTCCAAAACAGATTCATATTGAATCCCGGCACGGCATTCAATCATTGCCAATCTTGGTGCACCAACTCGTGTCCCCTCCAGATCCGAGATCACGCGCTTCGTCGTATTCATTCTGCACTTCCTCAACACGGCTAGCTCCATTTATGCTAGAGCGCTTCAAATCACCAATTGTTTTCGAGACATCAAATCTGACCTCATAGAAATAATATTAACGTACGCGTCCTCAAAGCCAGCTTCCAATATCGTGCTCTTAATGCTCCATCAGAAGCCTAGCGAAGATCCCAAGAGTACCGATAATTTAGACCATGACAATCACTGGAGCAAATCCCCTCCCTTGTAATCCCCCGGCACAGCCCATTCCTCCGCCTCCTGAATCTCCCAAAATTGTGAGGCTTCAGTAGCTCGAAGCAGCCTTTTCCCTTAGACTCGCACCATACTTCCACAGAATCCACGGATACGGCAACCCAATCACCAAACCAATAAAGCACAACGTGGTATTCGCCCACCCATACCCAAGGACCTCATACATCTTCGGCGAGAACAGCGGGAACAAAAATGCACACATCGATTCGATGAACCTAGTCGCAGCCATCGCAGACGATGTGTGGCCAGAATATGAGTCGATGATGTATGCTGTGCTGACCATACTGACGCATTGGATTCCCATCAGAGAAATGAGGATGGCGACATCGACGGCTACCCAATATACTCTATTCTCGGCAGTCCAGCCGTAGAACAGAAGGAAGAGGTACCCGATGATGATCCCTGGAACCATGATTGGAAGTCGTGACTCGGGTGTCTCAATACCGTTGGGTTTTCGAGCTTTGCGGCGTCGGTAGAAGAAATCGACGAAGAAGCCGCAGATTTGCGAGCCTGCAACTTCTCCGAGAGAGATGGCGATGTAATGTAAACCGCTGATTTCAACCGATTGGCCATAATGAGAAATCCAGAGCGTTGAGAATGTAGATAGCACGATGTAGAGGAGACCATAATTAAACCCTTCCAGGACTGCCGTAATCTGGATGACAGGGTGAAAAGCCAAAAGGCGAAGTGGGCGTGAGAACGCCCTTCCAAGAGTCGATAGCAGAGTTTTATCGCGCTCGAGCTCTTCGTGCTCGGTATGGTATCGCTGGTTTCCCGTCTCACGACGAAGTTTCTCAGCTCGACGATGGAGAATCAGTGGACTGTAAGTCTCTTTGAAAGTCGTGATCGTGGCAACCATCATGACGGCTTGGAAGATAGACGTGGCCCAGAACATCCATCTCCATGTTGTCCGCTCTGCCATGAACCCACCGATGATTGGGCCAACACATGCTCCGAGAAGTGGTATGAGTAAATAGATGCTCAGGGAACGACCTCGCTGTTCTGGTCGCCATACATCACTGAGAACCCCGCCAGCAAGAGCATATATTGAACTGGCACCGAAGCCGGCCAGGAATCGAGCACCGATGAGTAGCTCTTTTGAGTTCGCAAATCCACAAGCGATATTCCAGATGAGGAACCAGAGACTGGAAGCGTGGAGGACGATCTCTCGACCATAAACTTCGGACATGGGCCCGATGAGAAGTGGTCCGAAAGCTGTTGCAAGGAGGTAGATGGACAGAGCCATAGCGGACTCGGCGGATGTCATGTCCAAGTCTTTGGCGATGGTGGACAGAGCTGGTGCCATGATGGTGGAAACCATGATACGATTGAATCCTGTCGCGGAGAGTACGTCGGTGACGGCCCATTTTCGACCTGTCGACCAATCTAGGGGGTTGTCTGGATCATATGGGAATGCGAAGGCGACGAGATATGGATCATCTTGCTTTGTGGCTGGAATCGGGGTTGGACGATCTGTGCAAGAGATTGGTGCCATTTCCAATTCGTTGGGCGTGGCTTCCATGATCGCATCATGACTTATGGAAGCCATGTCAACATGTAGCAAGTATCGATTGACTTCTGCTATATGGAACGGAGGGAAGGGAGAAGAAGGAAGGATAAAGAGGGCATGAAGGGTGCCGCCTAAGGAGAACGGTAACGGACTATATACTCACGAGAGTAAGGACAATGGAAGGAAAGGTGGGATGGCGGTCTGTATTTACTCCGTGAAGGTCCAACACCCTTGACTAAGACATTAGCTGCAGCCCAGGCCAGGCGAAGTTGGAACACTCTGGTTGGCCAACATGAACAAGAGGTGTCTGCAAGATCATCAGATAAGATGATGAGACAGATCCACCTTCCTAAGAGACATTATCAGATCCTCAGCTGCCTGCCACTACCCTGCTAGTTTACTTGATGCACGATGCAGGTCGGTGACGATGCGAGCTTTGCATAATTTCTGAAGGCACAGAGGTATCACTGACGACTAAGCAGAAGTTGTGCAACATATTGAAACATGCGTTAGTTTCCAAGGAAATGAAGAGAGACAATCTGTAGTGCCGGGCGACAAGAAGATAGAAATCATGTTTGAATGGTGAACGAATTTCCGCCGTCAGAGAAGGAAACGATACAGCAAATTTGAGATATGGAGGCTTCTCTCGGGGTGGAGAGGTTGCAGTCGAACTCCGTATCCGGCGCTAAAATCTGATGCCTATCCACCCCTGTACTATTCTTGACGTGTCGGGCCTTACAGCAAGCCAAAAGCATCCAAATGCTTCAAAAGGTTGAGTCGTATAAGATTTGCTACAGTTACGACTTCGAAACTATCTTAAACCAGAATCCTGCAATTTTCCCCTACAGTTAGTCTCAACCCCCTAGCCCCACCCAAGTACACATCGCTTAGTGGATTAGTGCCGAAGTTTTTGCTTCTCTTCCCGACGTCGAAACGAGGAAAATTCTAGCTGCGTTAGTTATTTAAATAAGAAGTCCCGAGACATTCACGGCTTTAAATCGGTTGTATAGGTACGAGATCACAACACTTCTCAATCCACTCATCCACTAACGATCTCGCAGTGTAGTGGTTAGCACGTGGGATTTTGACTACATATCAGAATCACGTTCTGCAAAGAACTTTCCCGAATCCCCGGTTCGAGCCCGGGTACGACCTATCTGAATAACTCATTTATCTTTTTGCGATTATCGCTTTCTTGACTTTGCATAGGCATCTTCTTTTGGTTTGGAGATTCTCCATGTTCTTTTTTGAGCTTTCCCTGCAAAATTTTGCAGTGGGGAGAGTGGTGACGTCAAGCGAGGCTTCCCCTGTTGAGACCCCGCAGTTCAAGGTTAGCGAGGCCCTGTAAACAACAATTAAGCAAAATCTTTGGCGTGATACTTGGTGGCTCCTTGATGTCTGACAGTCCTCAGAACATTTCTTTTCGCCAGATCGAACAATTTGAACAGGTGGCCAGATCGCAGTGCTTAATATTTGTCTTTGCTCATGCGCTGGCCATTGCTGTTGCAGTGCTTTTGGCTGGGGTTTGCTCGCCTGCATAGCAAAGCAACGGCGCCCAATCTCAGGCTCGCCACGCATCTACTGCAAAAATGTTCCTGGCTTCGTCGTACTCTACTCTTGAGATTCGAATATTACAGCGCCCTAATAAGCGGCACCTTGCATGAAACAATTCATCGCCGTCCCTCCCGCTCGGGTTCCATCCCATCTCATAGCAGACTGGTACAAGTACACAAATACAAGGGTGCAGCACCAAGCCATTGTACCACAGCATGAACACCACACGGCACCATACAGGAATACCGACTTCTCCTACCTGATCTCCATTCCAATCAAACACTAACGGTACCTGCAGCTGCACAGCACATCGATGGGACCGTATGGCTAATCCCGAATTACCCACTTACCTATATGGACGTTTCTTGGAGTAAAGTCCAGTTCTCAGCAAACTTTCGCGCCTTGCTTCTCTTTCTTTGTTTGAATATCTCGAGTTGAATTGTTTGACTTTCCTAGAGCGAAGCTCCCGAATTTTCCCGGCTCAGAAGTTCATATTTTGCCGTCAACATTCTCACCCACGATGTCTTCCTCGATCCACACAATTCTCACCCCCCTCGCCATCCTCTTCACAATCACGCACCTCACCTCAGCACAACAACCAACACCCTACATACCCGCAACCCACACCGGCTACAGTAGTCCTTCACCAATCACATCTCAAACACCCCATTTTCTCCCCCCTCTCTCCCCAAGCTTCCGCCTCTTAAACAGCAAAGAAGACTACGCTGCATCCATCTACCTAGCCCTAACATCCGTGCAATCAACATGGACGGCAGGACCTGAGTATCCGAGGATTATATCTGCTATTCACGGTACGTTTCCTCCTCCTCCAGAATCCCCCCTTTTGCTTTTCCCCCATCTCCACATTTCCACAGTTCCACACTTCCACAGTTTCATCTTTATCCTCCTCTCTCAACACTTGTTCCCTATAATTTGCTGTGAAGTCATTCTAACAACCCCTAAAGAAGCCGCGCCAACCAGTCTCTACCCTTCTCTCTTGTCATCAGGCTACAACTGGCCCGCAATCGTTACTGCATCCTGGTATAGCAGTATCGACGCCTCGATCCAATCACAGATAAGCGCGCAAGAATCAGCTTTGCAAAGTACATTCGATCGTATGGTAGCGCAGGCGAATGTAGAGGCTGAGAAGGAGGCGGCGGCTGAGGCGAAAAGTACTAGTCGAGGAATGAGAAGGAGGGAAATGCTGGGGAATGGTTGGGCATTAGGGATGGGTATGGGAATGGGATTTGTGGTGGGGGTTTGGTTGGTGGGCGGGTTTTGACCGACAAATGGATGAGGAGACTCTTGGATTTTGTTTCTATCATTAACAGAGAGACTATATAAGAAATACTGTTTTGGGGTATTTGTACGCCTACTCCATTTCCTGCCAAATTTCCAATCCGTTGCGCACCGTTCGTGTTCATTTCATGCCATGCTCTCACTCCTCTTCACCAACAGCAACATCCTTCCTAGCCTTGAATCCAACACCCGGCAATCGACTTCTCAGCGCCAAACTACTACAAACCACACTGATACTGCTCAGCGCCATAGCCAAGCTAGCCCAAACAGGATCTAACCTGATGTGCTTTCCCCCACTTGTGATCGGGTAGAAGACTCCAGCCGCCACGGGCAGCGCCACAAGGTTGTAGATCAGAGCCCAGCCGAAGTTGAACTTGATGCGCCGGAAGACAAACTTGCTCAAATCGAGGAGAGTGATAAGTGAGTTGAGATTACTGGAGACGAGGACGAACTCAGCAGATGAGATGGCGATGTCCGAACCAGAGCCGATAGCGATTCCCACATCTGCAGTTGTGAGAGCAGGAGAGTCGTTGATACCATCTCCAACCATGGCGATGAGAGCACGTTTGTCTACGTGATCCTTCCCCGAAGAAGTACGTGCTTTGAGGGATCTCTGGAGATAAGAGATCTCCTTTGCCTTCTCGCTAGGTAGAACACCGGCGATGATATTCGAGAGCGGAATCCCAACTTTTGCTCCAATGGCGTTGGCTGTAATGGGATTGTCACCTGATAGCATCCAGACATCCTTTCCGCTCTTCTTCAGGACACGAATAATTCCTGGTGCTTCTGGTCGGATGGGATCTGAAATAGCAAACATGGCTGCAAGTCGCCAACCACTTGAAGGTTCCAGGACTGTATTGTTGAAAACTTTGACTGCTGCTAATGCGACGGACTTTCCTTCCTGCTTCCATTTCTCGAGCTCGGATCGCGCGGGTACAGGTAACTCAACATTGTTCATCGACATGAAGGTTTCATTGCCAATGATCATCTCCGCTCCGGCGCCCGCGACGGATCCAGCAAGGTCGAATTTACCGCTCATGCCTCTTCCAGCGATTTCTTCAACCTGATCAACTTGTACATCAGTCACGGCGATAGTCTTGCAGAATGATACAAGAGCTTTGGCGACTGTGTGACTGCTGTTCTGCTCCAGTGCCTTGACCATACCCAGAATAGTTCTTTGAGAATTTTCTTGATTGCTGTTCTTGCTGTCTTTCACTTGCTCGAGTTCCTTGACCATGCGAAGAATGCTGGATTTGGAGACTTGGCTGTTCTTACCAAAGTCACCTGGGATGGCATCGAAGTCTGTGACAACAGGTTCTCCGCCCAGGGTCAAGGTGCCCGTTTTGTCGAAGACGATGCAATCGATTTTACTGGCTTTCTCAAATGCCTCACCTCCGCCCTTCACTAGAATACCATACTTGGCTGCAAGTCCGCCACCCACAAACAGTGCAGTAGGAGCCGCTAGTGCAAGACCACAAGGACAGGCGACAACGAAGACAGCAATCGCGAATTGTAAAGACCATGCGACCCATCCACCAGAGTCGTGACCCAAATAGCCTCGTGGGAGGGTGCCAGAAAGACCGAGCCCAAGCCATACTAACCACGTTGTGATGGCAATAAGAGTGACGAGTGGAACGAAATATCCAGTCAAAGTATCGGCGATACGTTCCATCGGAGCACGGCGTGTTTGGCCTTCTCGAACTGCCTTGACAATTTGATCCAACATTGAAGATCCTGCAACGCCTGTGATTCTGATTGACACTGGTGACTCCTTGTTGACTGTGCCTGAGAACACCTCGTCCCCAATTGACTTCTTCACAAGTCTTGACTCCCCGGTCAGACTTGACTCGTCAAACTTGGACTCTCCCTGGACAATGGTGCCATCGCACGGCGGAGATCCTCCATGGAGAACCTTGACAAAATCGCCGAACTCAAGCAAATCAACATTTACACTCTTGACAGGCTCAGGTCGCTGACCGGTAGCCAGCTGCTCCCCGGTTGAAATGTCCTCGGTGAGTGTCTCTTCACTTGTTCGTCTCACATTTGGGCCTTCAATAAGAAGCGCCTCGGTGGGTCGTAGCTTTCCAAGCATCGCGACTGCATCGCCTGTTTTCGACTTGCTGTAGGATTCGATAAGACGGCCGACGAGAAGGAAGAGGGTAAGGAATACGACCGAGTCGAAATAAAAGCCACTGTCCTCCACGTGTTTTGATCCTTTAGCACCAGCTGCAATGAGTTGAGCGACAGATGAGATGTACGCGATCGAAGTACCAAGAGACATAAGCATGTTCATGCTACCGAAACGGTAGAAACGTTGAAATATCGGTGTTGAGCTGCCGCGACGCCACATTGATCGAATTTCTTTCAGCGCTCGAATATGAAACACATCCGCACACAAGAAGTAGACAGGTGTTGCCAAGATAAAAAGTGACCATTGTGTTCGACTAACCCCGGCATAGAGAGGATGCATCAAGAATTTCTTGCCTGAGTTGTCTGATGGTACTAGACTCATATAGATGATGCCAATGATCAGAGTCGGGATGGCGATGATGAAAGTCAAGGCTACCCTGATCAAGATTCGCAACTGTTCTCGGGCGTGAAGCTGTCTTGATCGTTCCTCGAGCGTTGGTGGATGATATATTGAAGGTTTGATTGATTCGTCTACAGCCGAGATAGCTGCGATAATATCCCTGATGGTGAAGTCCGGTATCCGAGGGGTGTACGTGAGCTGCAGAACAGGGGTCTGCAGAGCTACACGTCTATCGATTTTAATCTTGTTGTCGAAAGCCGTGGAGAGGGCCGCATGTACACGAGGGGGACAATGCTCGCAAAACATGCCATCGATCTTGATCTCGACGGTTCGTTGTTCACTTCGTATCCCCGAGTCGACCTTGCTGGTGTCGACGATAGAATCGATGGCTGCGTCATATCCAATGTCTTCGATAGTTTCAACGATATCGTCTTTGTGCCCTTCACCCACGAATTCGACCGTAGCGCTGTTCGAAATCAAGTTGACCACGACTTTTTTGACCCAAGACTTCTTTTCCAATTCTTCTGTGATGGCTCCGACGCAGGCAGCACATGTCATCCCACCAACAGCTAGAGAGGCTCGCCAAGTATCCGCACTGGCTTGTGTGTCGACCGAGTCAATGGTGACTAATTTGTTGTTCTGGGATTGGAACATCTTCGAAGTTGTGCCGCCATCGTCAGCGGATGACGAGGCTTTTGAACTGGAAGGCTTTCCAGCTGCATCTCGTCGACATGCTTCGCAATGCTGAATATGCTCAGAAGAGGGTCTGGAATTATTCCGACGCCGAGAATATTGGTCTGACGAGAGTCTATTGATAACTCGATCGAGGTAACCGTCTGCAGCGTTGAGGCCTGCGGCTGATATCCCCGTTGGAGGGCGGCTGGAATCTGGTGCGACGTCGTAGATTTCGAAGCCCACGCTCTCTAGGGCGCTTTGTATGTCCGCGACTAATATAGCTGCATTGTGTTCGACTGTGACTACAGAAGAGACGAGAGATGGTGATACGGTGGCTGGAGGAGGATCAAGGGCGTATAAAGTATTCTGAATATGGGAAACGCATGATGGACAGTGGAGGTTGGACAAAATAAATGAAGTCGTAACCATGTTCGGCGCGGCTTGCAAATGAGACATTTTCTCCGAGGTATCTGGAAGAGAATCCATCACGACTATTGTTCGCACTCGCGTCTATCTCGGGTATGTGGTATGATAGAGAGGGGAAGGTACGATGGGGCGAGAGAAGGATGCAGCCCATGTATATGAAGGGAGGAAAGCAAGACTTGGACTGCGAGAAACTACGAGAAGCAAAGTGAATGGAGAAAGACTCACATATCCACTTACCAAATATCTATGACATATGACCTACCAGTCGGATGTACGCTGCACGTCCATTTGATTGATAATTTTGGCTGATATTGATGAATCGATGATGGTTGTGGCGATTCACCGCGAAAACATCGCAACGCACAAATCTCGCACCGCACAATCCGCGCTGCTTATCTAAATCCCTGCTAGTCGCAGCCATCACGTGCAGTGAACAGACAGGTTCCAAATTGCATGAAACTAGAAGATATTGACATTTGTCTATCTTGAAAGTGAGAAAGGTATTTGATGAGTATCTGATAATGTTGGTTGACATTGTGGGAATTTGGGGGAGGTTTCCTCGCTTTTGCGACGCCCCTTTGCATTCGCTCACGAAGGCGAGATCAGGTCCGAGATTCGCTTCACTCGAAATCTCCGCTTTTATGGCAAATACACTGGATTGATTGGCCTTAATACACGTGATGGACCATTACATTTTAATCTCGCCTTCGTATGACGCCTAACAACAATTTTTACTCCAACTCCATGAGCAGTATCAAAACCCTGCCTTTCCAGTCTTTCCTTCTGGGTTCAAATGCAATCTATTATTGATAGAGATATTGTCGCTCTGCAAAAGGAACTGCACTGTCCGGCCAGGAACCATGAGTGGCAAAGTCACGTGTGCAGATCCAGTTCCCACACAGACGCATCTAAACGGTGGAATCAGGACCCGAATAACCCATGGCTTTAATCAACGCTTGCCGTATATCCGAAAAGCTTGTCTTTACGTCTGAGTTACACATGCGGAAGTTTGATCCCATATGAGGCTGACATTTAACCATATTAAGATGCCAAGCTGCCTAAATTCCACACGCGAAGAAGCGGTATTGGTTTGATATATGGTCCTCACGGGATAGGACTGTTACGGATAGTCCAATGGGAAGTACTCCCACTTAGTGAGTTGTATGGGGGCAATATAGGTACCGCATGTTGATCTTGTACAATGAAGAATCGATCTTGTGACAAGCAAGTCTTGCTCTGAGCAGTGATGCGATTTTAGTCGGATCGGCTCGGACCCCGATCCTGAACTCTTCGTGTACGCGAACTGTTCCAGTCCAGGTCTAATGGTACCAAGCAGAACGAATTCGGTGCCCTGAGGTAGGTGGGAAAATATTCCCGTCACGTGTGGAGTTCTATCTTGCTCCGACATCGACTTTGTTCGTTTCATCCAAACGAGAAGCCGACTTAGACGAACCTAATTGCTTCATTTGCCTTCAAATGAGCCTCGATCGGGTCACGGGCAGGCTGAAAGACTCCCGGCTTGGCTGTCAACATAATGAATGTGCAAACTGTCCTCCAAAATATTCTTCATTCTGCTGTTCACATCTCTCAAGTTCTGGCCGTCAGTCCTACTCAAGTATTTCACTGTCTCGTTTTAAGTCTCTTTTACTATTGAAGATGCGTTTGCTCCCTGTCCTCGCAATTGCGGCAAGTGTCGGTGCGCAAAAATGTCCACTTCAATTCGATGGTCGAGTTCCTAAAGACGCGACCTTGGCGACTTTTGATGGTAGTTCCAGTCCATTCAATCCTCAATATGTGCTTGGAGCTAGTAAGTAGTCAAGAAGGGCATTTGTGTATCTCATCTGATATTTCCAGACCTGAAATGGAGCGGCGTCCTTCAGTTGCCAAATGTCAACTCGTCGCTCGTAAGATTCGAAGATATCCTCAAAAATTGCATCTCTGACCAGATAGTTCGACGCCGCTGGCACAAAAGCTGTTGAAGTGACCATCAAGTACCTCTTTCCCATTTCTCGACGAGACCCGTACTGACCGCACCTCAGCGACAAATCCATCTTCAACAGCCAAACCGGCTTCCGCCGCGCAGAACTCCTTCCTCTCTCCAATAGCGGAACCGATGCCTCGACCACGGGCATCAAAACCATGCACTTCTCTGTCATGAAAGACACAGCTCGGCCCCTCGACACCGCCCACGAATATCAACTCTTCTTCCTCGAATCCAGCGACTACAGCACCAACCAGGTCGTACTCAAGTATGGCAGCATCATTGGTGGTAATCCGGGAGGGGCCAACCCAGATACGCTGTTCTTGCAAGGTAACGTCAATTCGAAGCCGATCAGTACTATTTTCTCAGTAAGATTCACGCCGGGAACGTGGCATAATTTTGGGCTAGTGCTGGATTTTGTAAAGGGGTAGGTCGATCATCTGTCCATGGACTTCTTGGCATGCCGATAAGATGGCCTGATTGCTGATGCTGGCAAATGTAGGACGACTCAAGTCTACTACTCAACTGGCAACAATCCTCTAGCTTCAGTTAGCAAAGCTGTGACGAACAATGTTGCTGGACAAGGACAGTACCATTTCGGAGTCTTGAAGAAGCCAGTCAATCCTGGATCAGATATCACGAAGAGTGGGAAGCAACCTTCTGGTATCAATGAAGGTGTTATCTTTGGCGGCATTTTTGAGGAGGATAGTAGCTTAAACTCTTGTATTAGCTTGAGTCCGTGAGCTGTGTCCGGGTAGCTCTGGTCGAATATCCGCCAGAACAGGCGAGAAGTCAAAGGGTATTGTAAACATTTATATGCGATATAATTATGGAGCAAAAAGATTTCTCGGCAGATCATCAGGAGAAGATATGTCGTGGTTGTCTTCTGCAGATTGGATTAGCCCTTCTTGTTTTCATCAGCCTGCAGCACCCGAATCGTGGGGCTTTGTTCGCTAAGCCAGGCTCAAGCCGGTGGTGACGCACCCAGGCACCCAAGTTCTGCTCTCTGACCATTAATCTTGCTCGCTATGCACAAAAAATTCAAAAACTTACTGTCTTTACACATCCACCTCCATATCTGACTGGCCAACTGGACAATTAAGAGTCCGAAATCAGCATCCGCGCACCCTAAACATGTGGGGAACCTCCATCCACGTAACGTCTCGCTTATCTCCGATCGCGCGACGCGATTTGTTTTGAAACTTCAAATCACCAGCCCGAACATCTCGTCCGAAACCCCCAGTGACACGCAGATATCAAACAAGAGATGCCGAAATCTATGCGCGTCGGAAGATCGGAACAGGGTAAGGCTAGGCTGGTATTGCCGTGCTTCAAGTAGTGGCGTTTGTCCTGGTCCTGTCTTTTGGAGGGTTTGCTCGATTCTTTGGTCTTGATTTGCCTGCTGGATCTGTTTGTATAGACTGAACCGATTTTTGATACATGTTATAGTTGATGAAAGTGGCTATTATGGATTCGAATACCCTTTACAAGAATGTCTACACTACAGACGAACATGATCACGAGGAAGCGCTTTCTACGACTGAAGTCGACGAGTCTCTGATGGGCGACGAGAAACCATCTCAACACCGCAGAACCTCAACGAGACAATCCTGCATTGGAAAACTTCGATCATATCGATGGATACTAGACACAACCTTATTAATGATCATCCTCGGGCTACTACTTCTCCTACGGCACGAATGGAGCCAACAGAAAATACCACCAGCATCTTGGCAGGTCGGAGGAGATTATACTGGAGCTGGCCCGACATGTAAGTTACCGCCCAGAATCAAATGAATCGATTATTGACAGGCGATTCAGTCTCAACACACACCCAAACCTTCGCTTCCTCCCCCGACTTCGCTCCTCTCAATACCACTCAATTTTTCCAACCCTCCACCCTCAGCCTCTGGAATACACTCATGCCTCCTGGAACCGGCCTCCCAGCCCGTGATCCATCACATACATTTTTCACGACCTCCATGACGCACCAGCTACACTGCGTGTACATGATGGCGCGGATCTTCTCTGGGGTGGTGTTGAACAGTACGGAGAAGATCGAGGAGGGTTTGTTACCGGACGATTGGCATTTTCATTTTATGCATTGTGTGGATTATATGAGGCAGGCAGTTATGTGTGGTGCGGATTTGGCGATGGAGCCGCATGAGCCGGATGATTTGGAGGAGGGGAAGTTGGATGCTGCGTGGGGGGCTAGGCATGGTGAGTCCCGCTATCGGAGGCGGGAGAAGTGCATGCGATTGCTGACTTATGGTCGCAGTTTGTAAGAATTATGGAGAGGTGACGAACTATCTTGGAGGTAAGTTGTCAAGTATGTTTTTGTTGTCAAGATGCTGACGGGCGTGCAGACCAAATCAACGATGGGGCTAGGGTAGTACTGCGGATTGACGACTGAAGAAAGATTTCTTTTTGGATCTATGAATCTCAGTTGGCTGATAGCTTGAAAGGCAGCTTCTCATTCCAAGTTTCTTTACGCTAGGATAGCAGTGTGTAGAAAGAAGGGGTTGCAATGGTTCCTCGATGACGGCCGACTAGCGCCCCGCCCAAATGAGGGATGATGTTCAGCGATGAGGCTGGCTAATCTCTGTACCTGGGGACAAAAACAATTGAAGATGTCAATTATGATCAAATCTTCGAGTTATTTTTTCCTGCTGAAAATGCTTCGGCAGGCGTAATATGTCAGCCACTTCGCATGTGAATCTCGCTTCGCTGTGTTTGTTTTCCTTCGCCTAAATCTAGCCTCAAAGCTTGGCATTCGCAAACGGAAATCCTCCCCCAGCAATAAGAGACACATCCCTACTGTTCCAGTCATCCCAAATTGGATGGATATATTTCCGCAGAACACTCTTTTGCAGTACCGTAATTATATGATTCTTACCTGCATCACGTGTTTCATTTCCTTGGCACTAGTTGAGTCAGAGGGTCAAGAATTGATGTCAAGAGATCATGAACAGCGATGTGACTGTTGAACGTTTCAAAACGGAACAGACGAGGATAACAGGTTTTAGTTCCGAAGTACCCCCTTGGTTAAAAGAAAACCAGAATATCATTTTGACGTCAGATCTTGTAGCTAGCCCTAAGCAAATCTCGCTTGAAGCAAGAAAATTCTGCCGAGGTGGATCCCCACAGAACCACCTCCTCCTAATATCCAATCTTCATTAACGACATTGGACCCAAAACGAAATTAACCTCGTACTTTGCTTTCTCAATTGCAAATGGTAGAATAGGGGGAGTTAGAAGTAGAATAGGCCAGAAAATAAAAGCAAAAAAGAGATGATATCGGTAGGGCCGAATTGGGGCTTCGAGAAAGTCAGTATTTGAAGACAGCGACCGTTGAAAGTACCATTATAACTTACATTGAACCCAAGACCACATACAGTGTTTGATGTTAAACCCAAAGCATGTATTCTACCACTGAACTATCCGGCCTTGATGAAGGAGGATTGCTTAATTGAATAGACAAAGGAGTTAGTAAAGCCCTCCTCTGACTCACAGCCCACAAGTGTGGCGGTGAGATATGGCGGGGCAACTTGCATGAAAATCCCTATTGCTACTTTTAACTTCGTCAAGAAACGTCAAGGTACGATCAAGCAAGTCAAAGGAAGGTACAGTTAAGACTTATGTTGGGTTATGATGGTCCTGACATTTCCCAAAATCATACAATCCACAAGCCGAAGACACACTCCCCAGCCGGGAAAACATAGTAAGCGGTATTTTCCCCCATAAAACTTTCTATTCCACACAATCTAATCTCATTGATATCTAAAAGTCCATGGGCGACCGAGATCAAGAGGAATCCAGATATTCTCGGTCTTATTTTCAACTCCCCCTCAACGCCGACATCCGCACCATTTTCCCCACTGAAACCTAGCACTACAGTATGTCTGAAAAGTCGTAACAATCTCTCCGTTATTCCTTTCTTTTCATCTTCACTTCATGTTCTCCTTCAAGCCTCAACATTTTCCACTGCAGCTATGTCATCGTCAGCAATCATATCCAGGACTTCCAAATGAACATAAACCACCTTTTCTCTCCTCGATATCGCTCTTAAGTTTCAACTTTATCCCCAGGTCCTGCTTTGCCCAAGTCAATCTGGTTGCCTCCTTCATCATTAGCGCCGAGCGGGCTTGGTACAACACCTTCGGAAGGTGATCTTAAAGCTGCCTCACCGCCATTGTTGTCCGTTGTGCCACGGACTTTCTCCTCGTGGCCTCGTTGATGGTATGGTCGTTTTCAAATTGCTGGCCCGAATTCTCGTCCTGGAGAGTTGAGTATGGTGAGGTGTCCTGGGTCGCTGATACTCCTTGGTCTTGTCTGGCACTAGCTGCCGAAGATTGCTCGGTGCTTTGCTCAGAGCCTTGGCTCTTCTGTTCTGCTTTTCTCTTCTTCCTTGCTTCCTTCTCTCTTTCCCAGTATTCTTTGTTCTTCTGCTTCTTTCTAGCCTCTGTGTCGCCCCCAGGAGTCTGGTCAGTCTCAATGATCTATTGGAAATTATGTCCTTTGCCTTTGGAGCGGTCTGGAGATATTGTCTCCACGTGCCTAATCTCATTCTATTGGCTTCCCTCCTGTGCCTCCTTCTCTGCATCGTTCCCGAGTTCGGGATAGTTGTTGTCCGAAGCGTGTCGACTCATATCATGGCAAGTCATTGTGGAAGCTCCATCGCTGCTGCCAGGATTGCCCCGTTGTTGATCTCCATGTCGGGCAGCTCTAGGAACTTGGGTACTCGAGGTCGCATCCCAAGTTCCTTGGAAAAACTGGGCATTCCCTTCTTCTGAGCGCCGTGGGTTGTCGGGCTCACGTCTTCGGTTCTCGTCGCCAGTCTCTGCTGGCGGATCCTGGTCGCGGATTTGCGCTAGACACGCCTATTGTAGTTGCTCCAATGCCGCCAAATTCTCTCCTTGTTCCTCCTCTATAAGATCCAACATATTGTATTGCGGCTCTGAATCCGTCAGTGCGAGTAAAGGTCGGGCTTGTGTGGGCGGAGGCCAGTCATAGTCTGGCCAGTCGTCCAAGTCATTCTCAGAGCTTAGCTCACTGTCCCCATTACTGTTTGTCTTACTCTCCTCCCGAACACTGCCCCCATAATCAATTCGTTTGCTTCCGTATTCATTGTGCCGGTTGCCATATTCTTGCTCAAGGTTGTTGTCCTCAGTGTGATCACCCTTGTGATTCTCATCAGGAACGCTTGAAATGCCATCGCGAGTACCATCGTGATCTGCGATTTGCTGTACCCGACCATCAATGTAGTCGCTTTTATTGGACACTCTGTCCTGGACTACACCTCCTGGTCCAAACGAAGAATCATGCGTTTCCAAAATTTGAGGATCCGGTCGTGAAGCTTGTTGAGCTGTCTTTACTCCAAATGAAGTCTACTGAAACATATGTCCTTGAGCCGACGAGCGAGTTCCAAGTATAATTGGTGAACTAATGGTTGTGCCTTGTAATAATCGAAATTAGCACATAGTATCTAGTCAATCGAGGCAGGGTTGCTGGTACATTGATCTTGCTCGTTTGCTGCGCCTTCATCGGAGCATGAGTCTCGCTCTCCATCGTTGGTCTGTGCCGCTTCAGTAGCCCAGCATCCACTACTACCCCAATGTTCGGCCGCTCTCAGAGCATCATGCGACTCTTTCTCTGTCTTGAAGATGTCGAAGAAGTGCTCCATACTCATCCCAAAATAATCCCAAAGACCATTCTTCTCGCGCTCTCGCTGGGCTGCTTGCCATTCCTCTTCAACTTGGTCCCAATATGCTTTGCGAGATGGTCGCTTATGCTCCGGCAGGCTCTTAATTTCCGCCATAATGTCAGACAGCTGTGCGAGTATCTCGGGACATTTGTAGTCACAAGCGGATTGCTCTTCGTTCTTGCGAATCTGATCATTGATGCTCTTCTCTGTTGCCACCCGAAGAGCCTCATCTTCGTCATAATCTGGGCTCATCGGATCTAGGCAGGTGCCGATGTTTTTGTTCGCCGTCATCACCGAATTGGACTCGTTATGGTCGCCAGCGCCTTCAGCTTGGTCCTCATCAGGATCAGTGTCGTCGTTCATGGATGCACGCTCCTCGTCCCTCCCCTCGCTTCCCGGTTGACTACAAGCATCATGATCCTGTTGTTCCTGAATGAAATCTGGGTGGGTCTGTGCAACAACCTTGTCCCAAACTCTTTCGCCAGACTTCCTCTTTTTCCGGCTGCTTCAGTTCCCTCGCTCTTTGTCTCTTCATTTCCTTCATCTGTGTCATCAGGGTCGCGCTCCGCATCATTCGTGTCCTCATCGACTTCTTCAATGATTCGGCCCTGTCGGGATGAAATGGATTCGGATTCGGACCTGGTCTCAGGTATCAACTCGGGTACGTCCTCGCTAACTTTTGATCCTGTATCCTCTGAGTCCTCATCATGTTGCTCCGCCTGTACTTGTGCGCCGGTATTGATGAGGGTGGTTTTCGAGAGTTTTGCAAGGGCGATTGGCATTTCGCTTGTTGTAATTTTGGTGGATTCGTGAAGGCTTTAGTGGGTGATTTGCTCCGGACTCAAATTCTGGTCAGCGATTCCGGTGTCCGGTCCTTTCCTTCCCCCCACTTCATTTTTGTGGAGTGTACTTTTGGCTTATCATGGGTCTCCATTTTGGTTGGCGTTGAGGAGTGTAGGATTCTTGAAGATGGATATTCCCTTCGGCCAGAGAGCGAAACTGCTGGGTGTTATATACTCTCTGGATCCTCTTACACTTTCGATACAGAGGAATCTGAACAATGGAGTAGAAGTTCCTCTGAACTTCTGCCCCTGTGCGCATTCTGAGGGAAACTTTGAAAGTTAATGACAGGAAATTCTGGAAGAGAACTAAGAATAAAACGCAACCCAATGTCTTGGGCATGGGCTCTTACGGACAACAATCGAAAACATGCCAAATTGTATCTCATCACATCTTGAAAGATGAAAAAAGAAGTTCTCGTTGTTTTGATCACGGCGTGTAGATGCGACAGTTATCGGAACGCAGCCAGCGGAATTTCTTGCAGAAAGATACGATGAGACCCCTTTTGACCTTCATCCAACCTATCTTTACATGCTCAAACCACAAATCTGTGGCCCGTCTTTGTTTCCCAACTGCATATCTCTATCAGCGAAATCTCTTTTCTGGCGCTCAGGAGAACTCACCGGAATGCAGCAGTCAGGTCGCCATCCACTGGAACAAAGTCCTTTTGGCAAAGGCTCTTTGCCTAGAAGGACGGTTAGCTATCAGCGGATTTCTTTCCCGACAACCCGTCAGAGGCAGAGACAACCCACAGCCGTACGAGATATAGACACCTCCGACCGAAGTGTCTCTGGGACTGAGTCTCTTTGTCTGCTCAGGATTGTTGTATGCGAGCATGTCGCAGCATAGCATGGTGAAGCCAGTCGTACATCTGTAGCTGAGGACAGAGACGGGGGAAAGGGCGATGAGTAAGAGGATGCTTGGAAGCTTCATGATGTACTGGTATTTTGATCTTTGACACTAGAAGATAGGGAAAGAATCAAAATGATTCGATCAAGAAATGTTAGATATCCATCTTCTCTGACTTGGAACTTATCCATACAATTGAGATTACTGTGCCATTGATCGCCATTTTGTGATACCCTGTGCAGCTTCAATGACGTGAGATAATCCAGTGAAGCAAATTGGACGGGCACTGGCATGAAGCACAGAGAGATTCTGAGATGAAGGTGGCAAGCCATCAAGAGGCGAGAAACCTTCCATCACCAAACTTCTGACCAATTGCCTGCCATGCCCTTTGCCACATTGAGGATTCGCGTACGGTAGTTTAGGCGAAGAGCGCCGTAAAGTTACCCCTCACCTCCGTCCAGATCAGAAAATTACCCCGCACTTGAGCTCTACAGGGCTTCTTCAGGGCACCATCGCTAAATTTCCGGGCATGTATCAACTAATTTTCGTGCCCTTCTTTCTGAAATGGGTAGCTCGGTAAAGGAATCAATTGAATGTGATACATAGGTACCTATACATGCGAGATATGTCGTCACCGGAGCTCAGAATACCACAAGAATACAAGATTGGCGGCTCAATTTCATCGGCTCCGGACATTGTCGCACAAATGATGCGCCGCATTCTGTGTTTTCAGATATCGTCGGCTTAGACAGCTTAGCAGGATTACCAGGGACTAGTTTCGAGCAATTTGTGACTGTGTGTCCTTCCGGCCTGGCTTTGTCTTTCCAGTTGGCCAACGTCCGTGAGGTTCGAGGTGACGTAGGCTAAGAATATACAACCGTTCCTTCCTCGCAGCTTGTTTCACAAAGTTGATCAGATAGTTGCACTGCATAATCATAATCATGGAGTAGAGTAATGATCATCATATATGAATGGACAGAGAGGGAGTACTTACTCTGTAGAATAGGTACCACCCAGTTTGATCTATGAGTTCGATCAAACCTAGGAGATAGGGTCAAAATTCTGTAGGAGAAGCGAGCCCCAGAATGTCAACAGATTCAGTGGCTTCATCACTAAAATAAGGTTAAGGTTTGGCTTGGCGGGGGAGGGTCCTTCACCGCCCCGACTAGCTTCAACAGCTTCGAGTTTCAACGTCAACCTCAATCCAAACGTATGTCAAAAGTATCAACACCACAGGACTAAGAAATAACCCCACAGAAGACTCCCACGATGGCAGACGATTACAAAGCCCTTTCGTCATGCCAGTACTGCCCACCATCTCCCCAGGCGGAAGATGGAAAGCCGCTGGCATGCTGCGACAGTGAGTAGAGCACTCGATCGCAATGACTTGGACTCCAACTGATAATAGGAGCATAGCTGCCTGTATTGAAGTCGCAGCTCAAAGAGAGTGTGACGTTGAGAGCTACGCCAGCAGCATCACGACCGGCAAAGGGACAGAAGTCAACGGTACGTTTGTTATATTTGAGCCACTTGAGCTCGGCTTACATTGCCACAGGACAGGAGGAATCAAGCTGCGCTAGCGGATGCTGCTCTGGAAAGGTCTCGACTGCGGACAATAAGAAGGCTGCACGAGTTGAGAAACTCAAAGCCGCACGCGAACGATATGCCGCGACATTGGAAGCTGTCGGCTGCATCTGCAGAGCTCTCCTCGCTCGAAACCTCGAGACCTGCTGCTCCCCACAGACGAAACGATCATTAAGATCAGCTACACCGCGAGCAAGCACGTCTTCGACCAGTCTACGATCCTTGACGTCTGGGTGTTGCTCAGCTAAGGACCTTGGAAGTTGCAGCAAGCGGAAGAAGAAGGCGAACACATGTGGAAAGAATACAGTCACTCGGGAAGGGTCTGGCTCGGCTGGAGACAACGTTGACGACTCCAAGGCCACACCTAAATCTTGCACTATAAGTGCTGGCTGTTGTGAGGAACCCAGGTTCGAAAACCCAGTTGTCAAGGACAAAGCGGTTCCTCCAAAGACTGGCTGCTGCTCAGGTCCACCTCAGACCCGGAAAGACAACGTCAAGAAGACCTGCAGCAGCAACACATCAGCAACCAAGAAATTTGCGCTTGTGTCCAGCTCGTCCGTAGAATACGCTGGATGCTGCGGTGATAACAAGCCCGAGAATCTCCCGACCAGCGTGGGTCAAAATCTTCCAGCCGCAGGAAAGGACTGTGCTACAAAGTCTTGCTGTGCCAAGAAGAAAGGAAATCCGACTGTCCAAATTGAAAGCGACAAATCTTGTTGTTCTAAGAAGCCTGGTGCTGTAGAGTCTTCCGTGAAGCAATGCGCCAAAGGTTGCTGTACTAAAAAGGCTGCTCCGGCTCCTGTCAAACAGGGATGTTGTAGCAACAAGTCTGGCGTAAAATCGAACTGTGTCGAAGCTGAAGACCCCTGCGGAGCGGCGAAGTCAGATGCTCCGGAGGCATCTCCTTGCGTCACCAAATCCTGTTGCAGCAAGACAGCGAACGTGACAATTGACGCTGTTATCTGCAAATCATCAGAAGAGCAGTCCTTCGACGATTGTTCTAAGACAGGCGACATCGACGGCGAGAACTCGATTATTCAGAAAGCCCCCGTCACCAGCAGCATCGACATTGAGAAAGCAGGCCTGCTCACTGAGCACGTTACGCTTAGTATAGAGGGCATGACATGTGTAGGATGCGAGAATAAATTGTTCCGCTCACTGAACATCATGCCTGGCATTACGAATCTTCAGACAAGCTTGGTCATGGCTCGAGCTGAATTTGATCTCGATGCGAAAGCGTCTGTTGACGAATTGATCAAGGAAGTTGCGAAAACGACTGGCTTTGCCTGCCAAAGACTCAGCACCCAAGGTCAGACAATCGATATTGTGGTTAGAGGCGATGCTAGAGATTTTGTAAATCAAATGCTTCCATTCGGTGTGGAGGAGATGACTGCACTCGACAAGACCACCGTTCGTGTTGCTTACGACGCAAAGCTTATTGGGGCACGAGATCTGCTTGAGAGAGGCTTCGACAGGGACATTTCGGTCGCTCCTGCCCGTCCCTACGCCGAGCTGGAATCTGGGAGTAAACATGTTCGAGAGACTGCTTTCATGACAGCTTTCTCCGCAGCCCTCACGATTCCGGTGCTCGTTTTAGCATGGGCGCCATTGAAACCCCGGGAACTTCTGTATGGTTCGATTTCGTTGGCACTCGCTACGATCGTCCAGTTCGTCGTGGCTGGCCCATTCTATCCTAGTGCCTTCAAGGCCTTGCTCTTTACTCGAGTCATTGAGATGGATCTTTTGATTGTCTTAAGCACATCTACTGCCTACATCTTCTCAGTTGTTGCTTTCGGCTACCAAGTCCGGGGACAGCCCTTGTCTACTGGAGAGTTCTTCGAGACCAGTACTTTGCTGGTAACATTGATCATGGTGGGCCGCCTTGTCAGTGCATTTGCTAGACACAAAGCGGTCGAGTCAATTTCAATCAGATCGCTTCAAAGTGGGGTGGCCTTGTTGGTAGATGACAACTACCCGAGTGGTCTTGAGATCGATGCGCGCCTCCTTCAGTACGGCGATGTTTTCAAAGTTTTACCTGATAGTCTCATCACCACCGATGGTAGCGTTGTATCTGGCGAAAGTGAAGTCGATGAATCTCACATCACGGGCGAAGCTGTTCCTGTTGACAAGTCTGCTGGGTCCAGTGTGATCGCTGGGAGTCTTAATGGATCCGGTATACTTACTGTTCGCGTCAGAAGACTTCCTGGAGAAAACACAATTAGCGAGATTGCAACCATGGTCGACGCAGCCAAATTCTCAAAGCCGAAGATCCAAGAGCTTGCAGATCGCGTGGCGTCCTACTTCGTACCAGTGGTCGTCGTACTTACCCTAATCACTTTCGCAATTTGGATCGCCATTGGCAAGGCAGTTCGAAGCCAGTCTGGTGGAACAGCAGTTGTCCAAGCTATCACTTATGCCATATCGGTCCTGATCGTCTCTTGCCCGTGTGCCATCGGACTGGCAGTTCCGATGGTTGTTGTCATTGCCGGTGGCGTGGGCGCTAGATTCGGTGTCATTTTCAAGTCCGCTGAGACAATCGAGATCGCTCGAAAGGTGTCTCATGTCGTCTTCGACAAAACTGGTACTTTGACTTTGGGTCAGTTGTCTGTCGCAAGCGAAAAATATCTTGCCGATAACGCATCTGCTGCTTCACTGGTACTTGGACTTACAATCAATAGCAAGCATCCTGTTTCAGCTGCTGTCGCTGGTCACTTGCTGGCACAAGGAGTTGAGCCCGCTGCCGTCGAGGAAGTTAGGTCTGTGACAGGTAGTGGAATGGAAGGAAAGCTGAGTGCGGGCAACATCCGCCTCCGTGGTGGCAATTCTCGATGGCTGGCAGCCCAAGACAAACTCGAAGTCTCAGCACTTCTTTCGCAAGGCCGAACTGTCTTTTGTGTCTCTCTAGGCGAAGACATTATTGCAATCTACGCACTTGATGACTCCCTTCGACCAGATGCCAAATCCACGGTAAACGAACTTCAAACTCGTGGTATCGCCGTCTCCGTTGTCAGCGGTGACGATGATGGCGCCGTCCAGCGCATCGGCGCTGAATTAGGAATTATGCCGTCTCGCATGAAATCTCGTTGCTCTCCTGGTGATAAGCAGAAGTACATCAAGAACCTCATGGACGGCAACAAAGATGTCATCCTCTTCTGCGGAGATGGCACAAACGACGCTGTAGCCCTCGCCCAAGCTAGCATCGGTCTTCACATGAACAGTGGAACGGATGTCGCACAGAGTGCTGCCGATGCCGTACTCGTGAGACCTGCTCTCGATGGTGTTCTCGTTCTGATCGACCTGTCTCGTGCTGCATTCCGCCGTATTGTGTTCAACTTCGCTTGGTCTTTCATCTACAACACTATCGCTGTCTTGTTGGCTGCCGGCGCGTTTGTCAATGCTAGGATCCCACCGGAGTATGCTGGCTTGGGTGAGATTGTTAGTGTCTTGCCCGTAATCTTGATTGCGTTGCAGTTGAGATGGTTCAAGAGAAACTGAAGCCAAGATTTGGGAAGTTTCTGAGTTACGAGATGGGATTTCATATGTCCAGCTGTCCGACGTGTCGCATACATCATAGACTTTACACACTCGTTCATTCCACATTTTGGTCTTTCCTTACTACGATGAGAAGACCGACTACTCTCACTCTTTTCTAAGGAACTCTACAATTAACTTATAGTTGAAACCATTAAGTTTCACCTGAAAACCTCAACATCTTGCGTTCAAGTACATTCTATGCCAGAAATTGCTTGAACACTTAGTTTTCCAGAAAGACATGATTTCCTCATGCCAGGTACTGTCTCTTTCGAACTCATTTTCGATTCATCCTTATGTGTATCAAAATGAATTTGACTCGCGAGCAGAACGGGGCAACAAAGTCGCATGGCATTCCACGTCTGTCGGTGAACTCGTCCACCTTCGTTGTTGCCCTTGGCTCGGTACCATAGCTGACAGCTACCAGTGGGGTTCTGAAACCCACTTTTCTCCCTACTATACTAAGCTGAGAAATATCACTACTGCACTAACAGTAATAAGCATCAAGACCAACGGGACCATGTCTGTGCCGCAAGCTTGTTTCTCATTCCCGGCTGACGTGCATTTGCAATTTGCTACTGCTTCCACTACGCAGAACCCAATATCCGTGTCAGGGCTGCTGCTACTGATGCCAGGCGATCGGGGAACTTAAGTCGTAGTTTTCAGACGACGGCGACCAATCGCTTATGCAGTGCAAAACTTTATATGAATGGGCAAAAGGTCCGTGAGATTGTTTTTGATCTTACGGCGCACAGTTCATGTATGGCATACTGATCTGAGATAAATAGATTAATGCTGTCTCATTGGGGGAGTACCTACGACAGACGATTCCTGCCGCCCTAGTAGGTCCCACTCACACGCCTAGAAGCTGTCGCAAAAAGTAGGCAGAAAGATTCTCTGTTGGCGACTGTGACTTGCTGCGGGTCTCCCGCTGGTACTGCGACTGCACGAGTCTTCTGCTAACTATCTTATGACTGGCGAATACGGCTACTTTTTTACCTGGTCCACCTTTAAGCTGGATAGTCCCGTATTGGTTTTTCCGTCAAGCTATTGTTTATCTGGCATGATCTCTGGCAATAGGTTGGTGAGGAATTCGAGTGGGTAGGGTGCGGCCACTTCCCCTGGCTGTGCCTAGAAAATATGCTTAGGCTTACAGCGGGCCAATCCGCAGCGCAGGGAGGACTTTTAAACATCGTCCAAGGAATGATAATCGCCTTGAGAAAATAAGCTTCATCAGCTCGTGCAAGCTTTCCGGTATGTCGGCAAATTTACTGATGCTATGTCCACAGTATTGGACCCTTGCTCTTCGTGTTCGCTATTGGCGGGGAATGTCGTGAATTTGCACACACACAATTGGTTCTTGCTAACATCACAAACGGGACATTAGGTTACGAAAGACAAGTGTAGAAGTGCACCCCTTCTTCCTTGAAGCTGTAGAGAAGGGCTGAGAAGGGCAGGTAAGTGCTTATTCTTCGCATGGGAGTCTTTTGAAAGTCCAGAGTCGAATATTGTCTCCGCAATGCGTAAGCCAGAAGGAAATCTTGATCTGCAATTTCGAGGAGCATAAGATCGAACCAATGCCCCGGAAAATTAAAGGGAAGGCCATTCTCGTTTCTCTTAGTCACTTCAGTTGCTATCAATCGGCTGCATTCTTTTCTTCCATTTCCATCACCACGATTTTGCCGCAGCCATGAGGATGCTACATCTCCTCGCGGCTCTGCTTGTACCCTTGCTGCAGGTGCAGGCAGCTGCAGTATTCTCACATTTTATGGTAAAATTACCAACCTGACTCAATTTATTGTCATTCTGTCTTGAGATGACTTTGCTAATACTATCGCAGGTGGGAAATACACAATCTTTCGAATTGGTCGATTGGGAGACTAATATCGTGATCGCTCAATCGTACCATGTCGATGCATTCGCTCTAAATATGGCCAATGGCTGGGAGTACAACGCTGCACAAGTCTCTCTTGCCTTCACCGCTGTGAACAACTATGGCTTCAAACTTTTTTTCTCTTTCGACTATGCAGGGAACGGGCCCTGGCTGAAATCCGATGTTACCCAGTTCATCCAGGAATACGCCGCCAATGGGGCTTACTACCATTACAATGGAAAACCATTTGTGTCGACCTTTGAGGGACCAGGTTCTGCCGCAGACTGGGTTGATATCAAAAGTGATACCGGGTGCTTCTTCGTTCCAGACTGGTCGTCCATAGGCGCTGGGCCTGCTTTAGACAAAGGCGTAGCAGATGGACTGTTCAGTAATCGATCCCTTTTGTTTCCCACTCGGAGAGTTTGATGTTGACTTGTTATAAGGTTGGGCGGCATGGACATGGGGTAATTGGCCCGTGAACCTATACAGACGCGGCGTATAACGTGTCTTTGGCTGGCCTCCCATACATGATGCCGGTCTCCCCTTGGTTCTACACAAACCTCCCGGGCTACGACAAGAATTGGCTTTGGGCGGGTGATGAATTGTGGTTTGATCGTTGGCAGGAAGTTTGGTCTTTCCAGCCAGAGTGGGTGGAAATCATCAGCTGGAATGATTTTGGGGAGTCTCATTACATTGGGCCTCTAGTAAATTATCCCCATCATAGAATGCTGGCCAAGAGTGCAAAATTTGGACTGACACATGGACAGGACTCGAGGCAGTTCACCCCCTTTGATGCCGATTTAGGTAATGCACCATATAACGTAAGAAAGACAGACACATTTCACTTACATGATCCAATATGCACTCACTCATGCTCGTTCTTGACAGTTTGCCGAAGGGATGTCGCACGATGGATGGGGAGCCATGCTTCCCTTTCTCATTGATACATACAAGAATGGCGAAGCGACATTTAACAACGAACAACTGTTCGTCTGGTATAGGATCAATCCCACTGGCTCAGGCTGTAACTTCGGTGGAACATCAGGAAATACCGCGAGTCAGCTTCAGGTCGAATTTGAGCCTCAGTCGATTGTTAAAGACTCGATCTTTGTCTCTGCATTGCTTTCGTACGATGCATCGATTACCGTGCAGATTGGTGGAAACTCATACACACCGGATTGGGACGTTATCCCGTTCAACCACCAGGGAATGTTTTTCGCCAGCGTTCCATTTGGTGGCTCGACCGGTGACGTTCAGGTATGCCTTACTCGCATTGGGGCCGACATCCTTTGCATCAAGTCCGACCCCAGTGAGTAGAATGAAGAGCCATTCCCTTGCTCAACGTGATCACGGCTGACGGTGTCAAGTAACGACAGATTGCTCGGCCAACAACGGTTATCAAAATATAAGAGAGGCCCTTGAGAGAAAATATGGCAACGACTGACCGAATATCTAACTAGTGGAACGCTATTGCATTCTCCACGTCCAGAGAAATTCCCAGCGCGGTTGAGACTGTGCCTCTTAGGGAGCTGGTCTGCGTGGAGGGATTTGGTACAAACGATTTCGCTGCCATATGCAAATTTACGTGTGGTCTCGGGTATGTTATATGAGGACCTATGATGAATTCTCTACAACCATTTATATAGAGATGCTGACACACTTCCCAGGTATTGTCCCTCGACAGCATGTACTTGCTCGGCTCTTGGCCAGCAGCCAACCCTTCCTGTAGCTCTTGCGACCAAGGGCTGTTCGAGAAATGGCTGGATTGAGTTTCAAGGGCTTTGCGAATTCGGCTGTACGTATGGCTTTTGCGCCTCGAGCGACAACATAGTGTGCGCGACGACACCCAGCGTGCTCTACACACCAACCGTGTCGCCATTTAATCCTGACGCCTGTACAGCTGGTGACGGCGACGGTGACCTTGCAGACCTATGTGTTTTTGCCTGTGCTCAAGGATATTGTTCTATTGCAGCTTGCCGCTGTACCAGTACAGGCACGCTCCTCAACCCCCGACCGGTGACCAAGGATGTCAAGTTTACTTACACTAGCGATCCAACCATGGCCAACAACGATCTGTGTACTTGGACGTGCAGTCGCGGCCAGTGCACAGATGCATGCAAATCTATCTCCGTGTGTACTTCAAGCTCAGGCGAAGGGAACTACGGTGGATTGTGCGACTTCAGTTGCGGATATGGGTTCTGTCCAGAACCTTGTACATGTCTTTCGAATGGGACACAATCCACTCCCCCAACTTTCGACCCTACTATCGTTGGCTATGCTGATGTTGGGCTTGATGCTGACACCTATGGTCCTCTTTGCAACTTCACTTGTTCTCACAGCTACTGTCCCACGCCCAATGCCTGCCTGGAAACAATCACTATTAACCCAGCCGAGGAGGATAGTATTCCAACCTTACCCACGCTACCTTCGTACGACGCTGACCCCAATGTTAGCTACTATGCTGCCGATTTCTTCAACTATGAATCGCAGGACACATCGGATCTCAGTGTGGATGTGATTTTACTAGAGTCGGCAGATGTTTCAAGTGTCAGCATATCCTAAGACGATAGTATGTAGATTTTTAGTGTACCTCTGTTCCCTATAGCTAATACCTTGTGGTTTTTCGCTGCCGAAATTTCGAGCTGACTAGGGCTTTTGTCTAAATAGTAACACCGGGTGCTGAAGGGGGCACACTCGGATGCATTGGCGAAGCCGTTGAGTTTCTGATGATGTCTCTACTAAGCGACACATATGCCACGCGCCCCGCAAAGCGCTCTCTGCACACAGCCAACTACACATTTGCAACCCATTTGGATTGGAAGCCCTCGGGAAACTGTAGTAATAGCCATTGTATGCTACAAGCCGGCGCACCGACCCACAAATGGACTCTGGTAGGAAATGGCAGCTACAACGGTACGCACCACGATATTCACTTCCTACACACTGGCACGAACGTGGCCTATCAAGCGGTACGCAGTGGCTCTAGCGGTAGCCGCAACAACATCAGCGAGCGGGCAAATCCTCATGTCTCAATCAGTGCTATATTAGCTGCTAAGCCAGGTAAAACATGGGAATTGGCAGAATTCGAGCCTGACGAGAACAGCCCCAAACCCTACAACAAGGTTCTAGCAGATCTCGCGGCCGTAGCTGCTATGGAAAGTGCCATGAAGGGCTTCACCGTCTCTTGCCAAGACTACAAAGACAACACTACCAGACTCAACGACAGTAACAATATGGCTGAGGGCGTCATGGACATAACATTCCCAACAGTCGGGACAATTGCGGCCTTGTCATCTGCTACGGTCAACAACTGGGTGGCAACCTGCGCCACAGAGGCCGCTGCGAGACGAACGTTTATCATATACCCTGAGGATGGCCTTGACGTTGATAGTCTGTCGAGCCTCCTGGCTTCGTTTGAAAATGCGAATGTGGCCGCACAGCTCTCGACAAATTTGTCTGGTGTGTTGTTTTGGAGGGCCGACCTAACTCCTGCTCAAGTGATCAAGGTTACGCAGGAGAAGCAGGTAGGTGATCATGGGCCATGGCGCAGCCCATGACCTCTTCCTATATCTCTTTCTTGTTGCAGTAACCGTTGCTAATTTTATCAGACACTAGGAGTCGAGGCTAAATGCACTGATGATTGTCAGAACCCGTCTGACCGAGACCGCAGCAACAAGGATGCAGTTCGAGACTCTTCTTGCCACAAGACTAAGTATTTCCTCGCAAACATCAATGAAACAACCAAGCTCGTGGGACGTGATGGTCAAATTAGCCAATCTCAAGCTCCTGCTGAACTTCGTTTTATTTCACAGTCTCCGAGTGCCGATTATCCAGATCCGGACAACTGGGGTTTCTACGATTACGATGCCAGTGCAGGGCAGAATGCTATTATCTACGTACTAGATGCCGAATGGTTTGATCTCTCTCTCCCAGTGAGTTGGTACATTTTTCGTTTTCGTCTAAAAGTTTGTTTCACAATTGGCTTTGTAAACTAGGCAGGAGGTGCAGAATGCGTATATAATCATTTTGTATCAGACGAAACTTTGCTGAAATTTCCACAGGAATTCGATAGCATTAGACCGACGACGCAAGTTAGATGGATAGGAAGAGAGGGCGTGGAACCTGCACAGACCTGGAACTCTCACGGGACAGGGATGCTGTCTTTAGTCGTGGGAGCCCAACTGGGTGTGGCCAAAAAGTGCACGCCTCGTCCATTCACATATGATTATAGAGATGGCAAGCAGTGGGTAATTGTGGCATTGGATGAGATATATACCGACTGGGTCTCGACCGTGGCATCTGGCACCCTGGATCCCACTCTTAATCCTTTCGCGGTCCTGAGTATGAGTTTTGGTCACTATGCCAATATCCTTGGCCCTGACGCTTTCGAAACCACTTTTTCAAGAATGCTGAAGAGGTTGACTGCATTGAATGTTCTGTCAGTAGTCTCTGCAGGAAATGAGGGGAGCTCAGTAGGTCAACTTTACTTGTTGGCTGCCGTCACCCATTGATTTCGCATCCTACTTACATTGTATCCCAGATCCTAAAGGCCCCGGCAATTTTCGGCGACCCACTCAGTTCCAATTATGTTTCGACGATGTTGGTTATTGGCGCCGTTGACAACTCTGGTGTGGTTCAAGCCTTTAGTAATTATGCTGGCTATGTCAGGCTGTATGCTCCTGGCAGGAGCCTTGAACAGCCTTACTGGAGTTCAGTAGGACAACAAAGTTTCTATTACGATTCGGGAACGTCTCATTGTACGTGCTACTACCTTTTGGTTGAAATATGGTTATAAGCTAACAATATTTGATGCAGCGTATGCTAAGACTGCAGGTCTTGCTGCCTATTTGATAGGTCTTACTTCTTCTAGGACTTACTTTCCATCCCTTTCAGCACTTTCAAATGGTATTTGAGCACTCGCGTGGGAACGGATCCCTGGTTCAAATGCACCTGCTATCTACGACAATGCCTATAATCCAGTATAGATAGAATTTATTAAAACTCATAGCGAGGGAAGTTGAGCTTCAGACCACAGTTACTTTGAAAACCCTTTGGAAAGAATTGACAAGCCTTGCTCTGCTGAGTCTGCTGTAGCCCCAACGTTTGCCAACGTGCCATCTACATGCTCTACTTATTCTTCAACCCATGCTCCTACTGATCTACACATTATCCATACGGATGCGGCCTCTGATTTTGATGTCACCCCCAACGTCTAATCTGGAGGAATGGAAGTGCCACGCAGCCATGCAGCATCTCAACGTGCGACCTAGTCTAGCTCATCATGGGGATGGAATCGGCAGAAGTATCTTACTTGGAGTAGCCTTCAACGGTCTATCTCATCTTCAATTCCATAAACATGATGTTTGGCAATCCAGAGTATGGGCTTTTGTTTTTTCCAAGGCCGCCAAGCCTGTCTTGCATGTCGTGGCGCTTTTAGCCCCAGGCTACATTTTATCAATGTAATGATCACTAGCACGTTGAGGTGAATAGAACACGGTATAATAGCTGGAGGCTCGCTGACCACTCGCTGGTGATTCAATTGATACAGAAGCTAATTGCTAAGGAGGAAAGGGTTCCTCCTTCCCCTGAATAGCCTATTTATATAGGGGGTTACACAAGCTGCGCACGGGCCATTACAATCAACCACTTCGACACAATCTCACCTACGTCTTGAAGCCCAAACATATATTAGAGATCTCGAAAGCCAAGGCTCAATCAAACTCGTTGCAAGGGCGCTATACGACGGTTCGACTGTCGCTCTGAACAATCAAAGGTATCGGTACGCGCCCAGTGGTGCGAGATATATGGCGAAGAAACGAAAGCAGCAAAGGGCTGGGCTCTCAGCCCCCAAGGACAGACGGAGCCCCCTCCGCCAATAGTCACCGATAGTAAGATGAAGCTATCCATCGACCCGTCCAGTTTTTGTGCATCTAAGAAATTAGACCTTGCTGCTATGGAGTCCCCCCCCCAAAGGAGCCCAGTCACAATCTCTCAGGCAAATTAGCGGCAATCCTAGCTTCTGAGCCTGGAGAACGAAGATATGGAAGACGCGCGTGAAGCTTACGGTATCAAGTTGCTTCAATCCCGTTCCTCAATGTGATATTCAAGTCTGTGAGCAGGAAATATTGGAGCGACTGTTTCAATTCTAGTCGGAGGAGGGAGACTGTTGTTTGGATCCTCCATATCACTTCAATCGAGTCATCCTTTCCGGTTTTATGGCAAACACATCAGGGAGTTTGGTATCTTCCCAGGCTTTGCCGTTCATCAATTTCACCAAGCCAGGTGCAGCGGTGAAGATACGTGCCATACCACTTCGTGCATTACCACGTTAGCGTAGATCTGACATGAGGGCAGAAAATGAAATGAGAAAGGGAGCTTACTGCCCATTATGCCCAGCACAGATCCACTGCCCTAGAAGTCCAGGCAACTCTCCTATCAACGGCACGCTGTCTCTTGTCTGTATTTATGTCAGTAAATCGTGGAGTCGCCTGAGTGACGCGATTAAGAATCTCTCACAAGCGCAATGATGCCGCTCCAACTGTGATCAAATACAGCTCCCTCTCCATCCACATTTTTGTTCCATCCAATATACTCCCCGTCGGCGAACTTCTTCACTGCCGGTGTCACAAGCTCCTCCCCACCTAGATCGTCATCCACCCTCCTCTCTGGATGCTTCTCCAACCACTCATTCAAGTTCTTCTGTCCAGGATTACTCCCTCCAAATAGAACCATTCCATCAGCCGTACATCGTGGGTTGACACTAAACATTGCTCCGTCATCCAACAACACTCCATAAGAGTTTCTCAGACCCACTGGTCCAGTGTATGTTGCGGGAGGCACAGCCCTCGTGCAAATGTGGGGATGAGGAATGATGATCCCACGGAGAGAAGGCTCGATGGCAGAGCTGTATGCATTTGTAGCATGCACGACTTGTGAGCAAGAGATCGAACCTCGTTCTGAGGTGTGGACGATCCACTTGTCGGGATCCTCGGCTGACCGAGAAACGTCAGTGACCTGTGTGTGAGTCTGTAGATTCATTCTGGTATTGTGCAGATTCGAACGCATGATGTGTGCGGTGAGCTTCCAAGGATTGAGTGTTGAGGCTGGCCACGCGTAGCATGCTTGTGCATCCTTGATGCGGGAGATCTGAATTTTGAATAAGCTATCAGTCTATACCAAAGGAATGATAGGCAAAGAACCTTCGATGCCTCCGCAGGGTCAAGTGTGACTTTGATATGATCGACCTTGCCACCTGCCGCTTTCAGGCCTTCATATGCCATTTTGGTGGCTTGGGCTGATGCCGAAGTCGTTGGCACATCAAGCGTGTCTCCAACCCAGAGGTCACAGTCGACATTATTTTCTTTGACGTATGACACTAGGTCTGACCAGGTCCTTTGCTCATTGTCCAGGATCTGTTGTCGTAGAAATCTGTCAATTATGTTGTGTCAAAGATTCCAAGGTTAAACTCACCTTAATGGCTTGCTCAATTCCAAAGGCCTGCTCATACTTGCTAAATCCGCGGTATTGGTCTGGCTTGCAGTGCCCAGCATTACGACCAGTAGCACCTGAGCAGAAACCACGAGCTTCAAGTACAACAACTGTCTTCTCGGGCCAAGTTTCCAGGCTGTGCTTTGCTATCAAAGTCCCTGATATCTGGTCGGCGGACAAGAGTCAGCCCTGCAGTCACGAGTTTCTGGTGATCTGAGAAAGTAGTTTTAATACTTACGCCAGAGCCAATGATGACAATGTCTGCTGATGATGGCAATTCAGACGTGGATCGGTAATTGAACAGAGGATCTTCAAGTGCTCCTTGCAGCCAGTGAGAGATCGAGCCGCCGCCCGGTTTGGGGAATCCAGAGCCTGAATTAGGAGCCACTGAATCGCCATTTATTCCGGCTTTCGTGTCGACGTCAGCAAGCACACCGTCTCCAGGTGTGTGATTTGACACGGCCATATTTGTTCCACTATAGGCCTGAGAATCGTAGCTATCCAAATCAGGCGGCCCAACAAGTGACAATAGTTTCAATTCAATGACAAGACTACTGACAGGCCAATGATACGAAATGAAAAACCCGATTAGGACTTGTGTATGAGGTCGCTTTATTTTCTCCTCTTGAGCCCTGATGCGAATGATATCGTAAAGGTGAAGACAAGCCGATTACGGCACAGAAGTGGGAGCCTCTGAGAAGGCTCCTAGGTCACGTGAACCTTGAGATCGTGACTCTGATTGAATCGGCATGAATCCGAAATGCCAATGATGACATCCTAACCAGTAAGGACGATGAATGAATGATTGGTGACTGTATGTCATTCGTTTCACCGATTGTCCGTCAGCTTTCTAGGATCTTCGCCGGGCTCAGATTCGGCTTATTTGATTTTTATCGTTTCGAAGCAATGCAATGCAAGAATGTCGCTCATTGAAGGGTTCTCGCGCGATAACAGTTTGACCGTATTCGAGGATCAATCAAATAGGTGAAACTTTCATTGAATTAATCTCAATCCAGAAAGCAAGCGGTATATTGCCGGAAGTGCTAAGCGTCAATACTGAAGCAAATCTATACCAAAGCAATATCCTACCTCGGCTCAGGCCTACAAATTCTATTGTATGATTGGAGTGAGCGCAACCCCACCTCCGAACATAGCCACCACTGTGATAATGCTCGATATAGATAGCTGAGACATGCCACTGATCCCATGGCCACTCGTGCAACCACCGGCGAGCCTGGACCCGAATGTGAGTAGTACACCACCTACTATCGCTCTCGCTGCACTAATTTCGAAGTCTGAAGTCGGAGCAGGTAGCCGAAGGAATCCGATCAATCCCCAACTGCCTAGAGCTGTCCCTGCCGCGAAAGCAGTCGACTTGATGCTTGGTCGTGGCGCTTTTCTGCCTTCCAGCACAGATCCTTCAACCCACCAGAATAAATCTCCGAGCTGCTCGTACGCATATGATATACCCAGCGCTCCGCCTGTCAAGACTAGGCTAGCGACTTGACTGAATCCGATGAGCAGGCCTCCAACAATAGATGGCGCAAGGAGATCGATCTTGTCGGGGAAGTAGTGCGTCAGGCTTCCTAGCATTGCAAGACATATCACCTCATAGACCACCGTTGCACGTTCTTGTTTGACGTTGAGACTTTGAAAGACGGTTGGCTTTTCCATCACGATTCTGTTCTGTACTTGACCTAGCAGAGGCTTGCCAAATCGCGAGTAGAGAATACCGCCTAAGAGGCCACCAAGAAGCACAAGAGGACCAGATGCGACTCCGGTCGTGAGTTGAGGGATGAGAGTGCCGGGACATGCACCACTGAGCGACATGCCGAAACCAAGCAACACACCACCAAGGATGTTTCCATCGTAGGCACTGAATAGGTTGATTGTTGCCGGTGTCCGAGGCTTGCAGGATGAGATGTTGTATTTGTTCGTCAAGATAATGGCGATCCTGCAGAGTGTCAGCTCTGATGCTCGGCTTTCAGACTTGCAAGTAAAGCTTCCTCTTCAATTTCCTTGAAGGTAGGAAAGGTGACTTACGCACTGCTTGCACTCGCTGCAAGAAAGGTCTTCAGCATATGAAAGTCTCCCAGCTGCATCTGTCCAATGATGACTCTTGGTGAGTAGACGCCCGCGGCGATCAGAGCTGCCCCAAATATCGAGCCCGAGATGACCGACCTGAATAAGCTCGCCATATCGCCGTCTCCCTCGTGTCTTTTCCGAATTCCTGGGTCGTGGTGCGATCTTGATATGTATGTGGCTTGCGTAGAGGTAGGGGTGTATCTCTCAGCTACCCATGTATCTGGAGGTACGAGACGAACAAGGTGCTGACTGCAGATGCGAGGAAGCAAGTGAAGCCGAGTGCGAGAGAGCCGCAAATGAGCAATATCAAACGCGAAATGTGTATTGGTGACTCGTCCAGGATTATTCACTCGGGAGAGAAGCCGCGATGAAGCTCAACGAACGTTAGAATAAAGTTGTCCCGTCGCCCTCCTTTTCCATTCAGCTTCCCGCCTCGGTCCAAATACGACCCTAATCGAGGTTCGTTATCGCATTTGGCGTCGGTAAATGACGTGCGACTGGGCTTGTTTTGCGCCTCCGTGGCGTCGGATTTTGGTCGCCGATGTCCATCTTCTCCAAACGGATGTCATCGAACGACCAGACTTGCAGAATGCCCAGAAGAATTCGTTTGTGCTCTGTCATTCCGGTATATACGAAGTGGTCGCCGAAAAAAAAAACATCGCCATAGGTGAGACGTTGAGAGCGTGAATCATACACGGAAGTGAACGTTGCGGGAATTGAGGTGCGAAATTCGGATCAGCACATGTCCCTTGTGGATCACGTGCACAAAAGCACAAGATACCTAGGTACACAGCCTTGAAACCGTTGCAGGCCACCTGGATGTTGGACAGTAATACCTAGGCACAGCTTCTGGTATGAATCAATGACATCCTGTTCATTCGAACTCTGTCATGCTCAATCGCGCGCTTGCATGGTGTCGTACTCGCTTCTGCCTCGGTTTCGGTCGTGATAAGTAAACAAATGTCAAAGTGACTTTGAGCCAAATCAAAGATGATTTTGAATCTAAGAATGCGATCCAAGCACCATGGATCGTCTTACAGCTTCACTTGTAATGAGCTCGAATGGGTGAACTAAATGCAGTTCTTCAGTCTCACAGTGCTACAGATTCTGATAATACCCTGGTCGATCCGTCTGCTAGCTGAAGACAGATTGAGATTCATCCTAGCTTCTCGCACAAGAGATAGAGACCTATAACTTCCCTCCTTAATACTGAAGGCGAGTATCAAAACTTACAGAACCGTTTCGACCTTTTTACAGTCTGGCGGGGAGCCATGAAGGATCGAAAGGCAGCTTGGATCCAGTCCTTCAACCAGTGGTTGGATCCGATACGAAGCAGGCATATACTTTGCCTGAATTCAGCTTATGACATTTGCTGTCCGATCTCTCCTTGTGAAACCTCGACAAGACAATCTTCTGTATCAGCGATACTGTAGCCATGAATTGTGAAAATATCAAAGCACGTGACGAACAATTCTCAACAGCATCATGTCCTTCACGTTCAAAAGTAGAGATATAGCACAGCAGTAGACTGTGGACGTTGCTCAACCAGTGATAGCTCGATAAAACACACCACATCTAACAGATGTGAAGTCTCAAGGCAACCTACGCGTCCGCCTTAATCAGGCAATCCCCGCCGTCTGCAGTGCTTATGTTCCACAGGAGTTGGAACGAAGCATTGTTCTCAAAACAAGAGGACGGGAGCAGAACCTCAATGTTGCTGAGTGGTTGACTTACGGTTGAGCCAACGGATCACACGATTAAGTTCGGCCAGAAAAAGTGTACTGACCTAGCTGACTCGTCAATCAACGGCACAGGGATAATGGTAGCATGGAAGCATTGAAGCTTTGAGCTTATGGCAGCTGCCGTGTGGGTGGGTTCGTTAATTTCCCGTAATATAATTATGAACTGTGGTATTAGTCAAGGAATGAAGCTTGACGAATAATGAGTTCCTGAATTACTGAGGTGGGATTTCGTGATGGTGAGATAAAGATTCATTGCTAGCCACGGAACATATTTTCTACTTGTAATCATCGCGGATAAGACTTTCAATCACGCATTAGCATGTATGGACAACATCGAAAATCGGGTGTCATGATTCATTATTATAGATCTCGGAACTCCTAACTGTGCTATTCACTGCCCTGTTTTCATGGTATCGTATCCTTTTCGCTTCCATCAAACAAACTCCTATGTGACCTAAAGTCTTACAGACGCCTAAAATGCAGCCCCGATGAAAATTTCCTCTCCACTATGTGAGCTCCTCCGAGAGCTTCTCATTGATCTGATGGGCACGACTCTTTCACTCCGTGAATACGAGTCCGTTCGAGAGATGTCTGGTTCACTCGATCGTCGTTTCGAACTAAGTACTGATTCGATGATGGATGCTGTTCCTGTAGATCCTGAGCCTGAAAGCCATCTCTCTATTTTCGCAATAGGCGGTTCGTCCACCTGACTAAGTGGTGATGTGCTTGGTGGGTGTGATGGTGGAATAGTTCGTGGAGAAAGTGGTGGTGATAGCGGGAGTTGTAGACGAGGTAGAGTTGATGAGGACTTCCGTAGAAGAAGCGGTAGAGGATAAGATAGGGCTGGAAGCATTCCATCTCTGTCAATTGAGAAGATTGGTCTGATGGGAGTCCCTATTGGTACAGGCTTTCCAGGATGTGGCCTATTAGGGTCTTCATATGATACTTGGCCAGAACCAAATGGTGAAGGTGCTGGTCGAGGTGATAATGCCCTTGGGCCAGTGGGTGAATAGATACTGGGCGACGATGGGGCGTTGCTGGCCGAATCAGAAACAGACCAAAACGAATGTATCTGCTTGCGGGCTGTTGGAGAGGAGGGTGCACTTCGCCGAGTCTTTTCCACTTCTACTGGAGGCGTTTCTGGTCGCCGTGTTTGCATTGTAGAGAAAGGAGTCATTGGTTTCGACTCAGCTCGGTAGTACGATCCAAGCGAGACAGACGAGGGTTGGGATCGTAAAGACTGGTCTTGTTCGTCATAGATGTTAGGATATGACAGTGGGCCTCGCATAGCACGGTTGGAATATTGGGGAGCTTTCTGGCTAGGGAGAGTCCGAGATCGTTTGATGCCAGGATGAAAAAGAGGATGAGCATCAACACCAGGAACAGTTCCAACGCTTATGCGAGTCAAGACCACCGACGAAGTAGATTTCGATCGGTGTGCAGTAACTGGTGTCTGTAGAACTGGTGTCCGAACATAGATGCTCCCATCCTCGGCTGCGAACGGTGTATAATAGCCCTCTTTCAGTGTGTCATCCTGTGGTCGGAAGGCGCGAGCCTCGGTGACTTCCTTCCGTCCAGCTTCAAAATCATCTTGTAGCTTCCGGGCGGCAATAACAGTAAAACGGCGATGGATGAAATATGCGAGTAGCCCAACGAAGGATAAGACGATGGTGCCGACCAAAATCATTATGATAAGATGCTCTCGGTCGCTTTCCTTCTGCAAATCTTTCGTTTGTGTGGAATCGAGGACCTGTCGAACGATTGTCAGGTAAAGAATGATGAGCAATTTGAATAAACAACGAAATTCAAGAAGACATTTTGGTGTACCTGAATATACGTACGTTTGCTGGAATTGCCGTCGCTTCGGCCATTCTCTTTGATTGCAGTGTTTGGCCCCAGAGATTCGAAGAAAAGGTCCTGGCTAACGTCGGCCCCAGCGAGGAAGAAAGAATGGGAGCCATTGTTGAGCAGTTGGGAAATTGGCCGTGGATCAAGTAGGTTGAGTGAAGTAGATTTTCCGTTCTTCCATACCAGAGTTCCGTTGAACAATGATGAAATATAACCCAGTTACTGTTCAGTCGAGAATGAGGTGCTTTGTTCCATCTGATGACGTGGGAACATCTGGTGAAATGTGATTGATAAGATGGTGGCCGTCGACGGGACTGGAATTCTTTAATACATAGACGAATTTTGTTCAAAGCTAAGATTATGGTCTGGACTTCACAGCCGATTAGTTCGCATCTGTAGAGTTTTCTCGGAACAGACACACCACCGGAAGATATGCAGGAGAAGGCGACGTTGGGCTTCTTCGGCCTGATTGAGATGCCTGAGTGCGCTCGCAGCGAATTGGCAGTTCAGACAATCGCCGTGCATGAGATCCGGTCTTCAATTCACGCGAACTCTTTTCTGTTCGCTGTGTGAAGGGTTCGTCCGGGAGCAGGAGTGAAACCCGACAATTAGTCTCCTAGGGCCGGGTACGACAAACCATCAATGACGTCCATGTTGGGGCTGGCTGTTGAAGACCGACTGGCCACCGCTTCAACTGCGCATTGAGCATTGCATGGCTCAATCGATGCTCCGGAGGGCATGAAGACCGTGCGGTAAAGGTTCGCCATTATCACACTGCGTCGAAACTTGAAGCCCGAGACGCCACTGGCTTCTGTTCATCAGAAGTCAACAACAAGGACAATCGATGCGAATTGCTGGTGTTCTCAAGAATTACCGGTGAGTCTTGATTACTTATTGGTACTTGCGTTTTTACTCCCGGCGCTGAATGCCTCGAAACCGGGGAAAGGCACCCCACGCTCAACTTAAATTGCACGTCGCTGCCAATGAGCTCCACTGGATGTCAAAATAAGCTGTTACACTCGGACGTCAAGCAAATGTTAAATTCTTATTGGCTTTGACTTACTGGATTTGTCTTTTAAACTTCGTTAGTGAAGTTCCCAACGTTTCACTCGTACAGCGAATCAAAACAATTGGCGCCTCCATGGCTCGCTTGGCTGAACTTTCCCCAGGTATGTTTCATTAAGGAGGCAGGCGCTCACGTGATATCAACAGTGGGATCTGCTGCAACGGACCAGTTTATCATGTGTTGTGTGGAAAGCTGATATTAATCTTCTAGGACTGGTAGGTGTGTCCTCTATTGTGCGCAGAAGATTTGGGTAGCAAGACGGGGCCCAGAACTGCTTGGCCATAATTTATGCCTTTGTGCCGAATCCGAAAGTACGTTAACTGAATCTGGGTAAACGGGCCCGAAACGCGGATCATCTGAAGGTTGGAAGATCACAAAATGAAAGGCAGAGTCGCAGTACGGCAACAACCCATCCTCGGCTGAGATCCGCGCCGGAGGTCCAAAGACGCCAGCTTAGGTGATCGGCCTGCCTTTCTTGCCTCACAAGCTAGCTGGGCACATTCTGGTGAGAACTTGGAGATGAAATTGTCGTTCACAGACCCATCTATTTCTACTGGTGACTCAATACATGAGAAGCAATCTCCCAATAAGCGATCAGATATTCTGGCCCAACTATTCCGTTTGCATACAGCTGCGGCATATCCTTACTTAAAAGACCGAGTTCCATAAATTTATTGCGAGAATAATGCCGGAGGCTCGCCCGATGCCACCATTTTCTCAACTGAGACGAACTTGTTTCGAAACAATCCCAAGACGTCGAATCGCTAACAAAGCGTGGGCTACGCTTGGGCAGCTGCAAGCTTACAATTCACCTAAGCTTTATAACAATTCGAGCTTGACGACAGCTGCTCTTATCTCTAGCTTCTCGTCATTCGGTGCGGGAGGCATGGACTGCCAATCAAGAAGACTCAAGTCTCTACAATTGATTGCGATGCCTGTACACACCAATTAGAAGAGGGGCAAATGCTTGGATCAGTAGTGGCGCATTGGTCTTTCCTCTCGACTTGCCTATCAAATTCGAACGGGTCGCCAACAGATAACATACCGGTAATTGAAATGGTACATTGTGTGCAACTTGGTGACTTCTTCCTACGCCATTTGTGCTGCTCCTGCGATACTGATCAGTGGTTTCGGGCGCAAGAACGTCCATCTTGGCAAGCATTTCATGTCAAGTTGCGATTGGCAGGCCAGAAGCACATGAGCTACTGCGCGTATTTGGGTTCACCCCGACCGCTGCTTGATGAAGCGCGTCTGATATATCAACCTAACAACCCAATATGAGCCAAAGCGGCGCAAGACCTCTAAATGGACCAGCGCCGGAGAACTACATCGCATAATATTGCGATTGGGGTAGCTACGAACTACTTCCCGCTCTGGAGTTCATCGTAGCCGCTGTCACCCAAGTGCACGAGCATGATACGCATCCGAGCCATGCGGAACTGCAGAACCCGATAACTTGCGGGCTCGATGTTAGGTAACGAGACAAAAAGAAGAAACAGACAAGAATTGACAAGAAAGCTCGGCGGACTCGCGCTTGGAAAGTCCGAACTGAGGGGATGTGAAGCGTTCCAAACGTCGCGAGGGCCATGGCATACATGTCATCCTAACGGTAACCTCAATGTAAGACTTCACGACTGAACGTATCACTAGAAACAAACATCCAGCCAAAGCATGCACCGCGAACTGCCTCGAATCTTCTCAGAGCAAGATTGTCCGCAAACAAGACCGACCATCACTAGGACTCCGTGGAAACTGGTTCGTGAGTTCAAGGATTCCAGCATCACAGAATATGGAATTATAGGTTCGCTAGTATGCGCGAAGCGAAGATATGATAGAAAAACCCGTGGATATACAGATCGTGGAGAGATTAAACACCGAGGAAAAGCAAATGGTCAGTGTTAATCTCAATTTCGTGACTTGTCTGTTTGGGATACTTCCCCAACAATAGTGGCATATAAGGGAACATCAGTGCTGTGAAAACGCCAGGAGAATGTGACAATCAAACCACTGTTCCACGACCTCTTACCTTGTTTATGAACAATTTTTTACCGAGTGAAAAGTGGGACGGTGAGGTTGGCGAAAATCGGGATATTGTGGGAGGCAACAAAGGGTGTGATCGATGACGCGACCTTGTCGCCATAATATTCTACATACAACCACTCGCCCATATTTCTCGTCTAGATACGACGTCCAGACTAGAAGATAACCCCGTGTATTCGCAAATACGAAAGATCCCGCTTCAAACAAGGAGCAGAGTGCTTGCCAAATATACGCTTTGTATATGGTAGAATAATGAGGTTTTTCGTAGGGCTCTGGGTATTTTATAGTGCGTTTATTGTTCGGACTCTTCAACAAGTGTTCAAAGGATATTCGTCAGGCTCATGTAACAGATAACAAGAGGAGCAGTGCTTGCAGGACGTGCCCGCGCGGTGTATGGCTTGAACCGGCATCTCTAGTGGCTCACATGAAGCCCCTTACGTCAAACCTGCACTGCACGACTTCGATGCTCCCTGAATCAGCGTCTTGCAACCAATTAAAGCTAAGCTCAGCGTTCTTCGGTGAAGACGAATATAAAATTACAGGCTCGGAGCTTTGAAAACTTCAGCACTGGCATATCAGCCCCTTTGATTTGTATTTACAAGGTCACGTGCTATGGCTGCGCCTCCAGGCCGACCACTGCTGCAGGGGGCTTAGAGCTCGGGTTCATGTCTTCTCAACCCGAGATGTGCATATGAGCTAGAATTTCAAATTCAGATGACGCTCCGGACAGGCAATGAGTTCGAAGAAAATTTAGATATAAAGCGACGATGATTCCATCGATGTCCACCTCATCACATCAGCACCCACAGCGACACATACATCATTATTACAACGAATCAAGAGTTTAAACTTCGAAAACTATCTCTTTCTTATCAATCACAACAATCACCCAACTTTTTGTCCATTCATCATGGTTCTCATCCTCCTCACCTTCCTTGCCGGGAAAGTCATCTACGACGAACGCAGAGAACGTTAAATGCGCAAAGCCGAGCTCTCAGAAGCTACTGCCAAAGCACTCCGATCAAAACAACAAGTCACTCCGCCACCCAACATTACCGTCACTCCAGATGCAAGTCCTGTGTATGTCGCTTCCGAGCAAGATTTTGGTCCTCCAGCATATCAAAAGGAAGACGCGCCCTCACCGACTCTTTCCGCCGAGTCTCTTGTCTCGCTAGAGAGAGTTGATACCCTACCAATATCCGAGAAAACTCCTGCCCGATTCATATTGGATTAAGAAAGTGACTTGAGGGCTTGCATGAAAGGGGGCAGGAGATACTGCGACAAGGACTGGGTCGGCTGGGCCTTGTTGATTTTGGACTTAGATTTGGATTCTGAATGTGGAGGTGTCGAGGCGTTGGTATCGTTTGGAAACGTAATGTGTACCTATAGAGCTAGCTTTCAACGTATTTGGTCATCTCACTGGAGGATCCTTTACATGCTCAAGTTCCTAAACACTTCTTCAACGTGATAACTTACAAGTACCTCGAAAGAAAGTCAACATTGGTTACTAAATGATAGATCATTGAATGAGGGGAGGTTCAGATACCAGTAGGTTGATGAAGTGCTAGTTCGTCTGAGGAGGCGGGAAGAGAGACCACGGATGGCAGACCTTCTTGTCGGGTGCAAGCGAAGTGAAGCACACTTTTCCAAATATCAACGGGTGCATGGTCTTATTCTCAACTCTCTGTAGAATCCTGCGGTACCAATAACAGCAGACTCTTCCTTCTTTTCTGCTGTAATAATCCGCACTGAGTTCTAGGATTTACCAGGTCCGCGAGCTCAGGCTGCTTGGATTCTACTGTTCCAGGCTAGGCTGAACTATCAGTCCATTTATTCCTGGCTGTAGCACAACAACTACACTCTTGTGTCGAATTACCACGTCGCAATCTCTGGAGAAGTGTCGCAAAAATGTCAGATGTGGTCTAGGTTGAACTGTCACCGGAAGCCCATCAGTTCCAGGATGTGCTAGACAGCGCACAGGATGGTTGCAGACTTGGCGTTCGAAGCTCGGAGATACGATAATAAAGCCATTGTCCACGAAACATACCCAAAATGGGCATCAAGGAAGAAATGCAGTAAGCAATAATTCCGGAGAGCTGCATGCTAGAAAATGCCGATCGCTTGCCCCTGAGGAGTAACCCGAACCCGCGACAAAGCTATTCGTTCAACGTACGTACAAGCCCTACACTAGTCACCCAAAATGCCTGACTTTCACGATAAGGATACTGGTTTGGGCCTTTCATACGTCAAACCTGGAATGAGATTCTTCAAGTTTCATACAATTACATACTTCCTTGTTTCGTCATCTTGTTTACTTGGTTCATCAGGTGCGAGCTATATACCTGGTAGGGATTCACGTCCGCATCCGCCGGGGCCCCGTCCGCACCACCCGCCGGGGTCTCTCCTTCAGCCTCGAGAGAAAATTGACGGTGCCGTTCAGTCCGTCGCATTACCAGCCAATTGATGATTTGATGATGGCAGCGGTGAGACGGATAAGCATTTGATTCCATACCAGCTGCCCTGCTAGGCATAAATTATGTCAGCACCAGGTGGGATTTGGTTCAACGGTGCGCGAGTTGGACCCTCTTGATGATGTGAGAATGAATTAAGCGAAAGCTTCACGTGAAAAGCGTACGTACCCAAATAGTCCATAAAAGAACGGTCGTCGCACTTTTTCAAGATGTTTTGGAAGAGATTTTCAATTGACTATTATTCCACATCATCATGACTGACCAACGTTACCTCGAGCAGCCTGAGCTGCATACCAAAGCTCCGTATCGTGCTGCTTTGATGACTTATCCTGGTAACCTACGAGCCGCTCTCAAAGATGCACAAGAGGATCCGAAGAAGACTTTATTTGGTGTCGCTCAAGGTATGGCAAGTGTGTTCGTGACGAAAGTAGGTACAAAAATCATCGTCCCCTTGGTAGCTGCTGACTCGGCTCCCCAGGTTCTCGCTTCGACACAACCGGATTTCATCTGGATGGATGCTGAGCATGCAATGTTCGATCGGTCAAGCTTGTACGAGTAAGTTCTTTCCTGCGGTTCGTTCCTGAGCTCGGGGTAGACTGACGTGGAGATTCATTTCATAGTGCAATCCAAGCTGCTCAACATCACTCGGAAGGAAAGTCGATGGTTGTTGTCCGAATCCCAAAGCATGACGAGACGATTCTGTCCACTGCTCTCGATGCTGGCGCTGCAGGAATTGTCATACCCCACTGCGATAACGCTGCGGAGATTAAACATCTTTTGAACGAAATCTACTATCGTAAGCAAAAGACCTCTTCTAGCCATCGGAGGATTGGGAAATTTTGTTGACCAGATTGACAGCCCCCATTGGACAACGATCATTCTCGCCATGGACTTTTACTCCAGGAATTTCAGACAAGTCGCTGTATAAAGGCGATCCATTCAATATGGGAACTTCGAACAAGCACATTGTCGTCATTGCTCAAATCGAAAGTGTCGAGGGAGTGAAGAATGTCGATGAGATCGCAGCCCTCGAAGGTGTTTCGGCTTTGATGTTCGGACCTGGAGATTTCATGGCAGATGCTGGATTAGAGCTCAAGATGGGTGGCGAGCCACATCCTACCTTCGCTGCTGCTATGGGAGCTTTTGCTGGTGCTGGTCAGAAATACGGCAAGCCTCTATTCGGGTATGTGTCTTCCAATTATTTGGTGGAGTGAAATGGAGGCTAACCTTTTGTTTAAAGTGCTGCTATGAGTATGGATATGGTTCCAATGATGATTCAACAAGGATATCGGGCAATTGCTGTCGCTTTCGATATGTGGGGTCTGTCGAATCTGGTGCATGGCAGTATAGCGAAAGGCAGGGAGTATGCTCAAGCTGCAGGAGCGACAAATGGAGATGCCATTCCCAATGGGAAAGCTCCACCATCGTAAACTGCAACTTAAGGAACATCCGGAGTTCAGGGATATGTTTCATGTTTCATAGGGTATTTTAGAATTAGAGAATAGAGAAAGCACTATTTGCTTCCCGATTTACCTGGTTCCGCCCGCGTCGACTTGACCAACGCGGGGATGCTGGATCCAACTTAGTTGTGCTCTCTTTAGAAATGGACAGTATAGTCGACATATTTTTAGGAAGCGCACGAGTCGCAAATATCTTGGCATGTTGACGTTTTCAACTGGCGCAATGCCGAATAGTTGCAGTCAAGGCTCTGCCAAAACATGTAGTCTTGCAAGTGAGGCGGTGACTGCGCAAATGAAAAGAATGACCTTTACTTCGTTAAGAAGCCATCTCAACAGATACCCTGACATCAGCCATGTAAGTCTTTTTGATCCACTCAATTCTATCAGGCTTGGGGCTTTCGAGGATCGATTCCGATCACAGAATTGAGAATTCCAAACTGTCGAAATCTGATGCAGGGCCACAGTTTGAAATCTTGATATGCAGCTTGAGCCACTCAGCAGTCAGAGTCTCGGATTGGTATCATCATATTCTCCCGTGCCTTCTATTTGAAGTGTGGCTAAAACGCACTGGCTGTGGTTGATGGCGGGTAAATGCGTGCTGTTCCAGCGTGCCAGGGCCATGACATGCCGTCCTGGTTATCGCTCGAGCGATCAGTGGAAGCGAGAACAGTCCATCGAAGTGACACCTGAAAGGATTATCTGAACTATTCTACACCGCCCTATCTTTTCTGATGATCAAATTCAAATTTTTGACGCTGCAATGGCTACGTTGTGACAACTGTAGTTTGGACAGTAGACTTCGCTTGAGGCTAGACGTCAAAACAAGCCCCACCAATCAACCAGATCTATCAAATAACAGCCGCGACTAATATGTTTTGATTGTCCCACTTGTAAACATGTCATCAATGAATAGGCTAATATGCGTTCCAAACAATCTTTTGCACTAATGCAAGGTACGGTCTGCAACGCCATTCTAAGCGCTCCCAGCATCATGATCTCCCCTTCCCCGGATGTGATGTGAGTTCCGCATAATGCCCTATTGGTCTGACCCTAGATCTCGTGAGTGAAAGGTGTACGGAGGATAGGAGATCATTCATGCGATCGACATGCTAGTCAAGTCATTCCAACCTTCTAGAATATCTTCCATCACTGCACTTCCTCGTACTTGATCTTTAGACTGGACTTTCTCCACTTGATACCTTCCTTTTCTTGGTTTTCCTCTCACTGCTTGAGTAGTCAGCTCCTGGTCTGGTTTCTCGCTCAATGATTGTCGACTGACGCCGCAGTGATGGGGTGGGTTTACGATCTTGTCAACCAAGATGCTGCTACCAACGCTCCCGCGATAATTGGAGTTGGCGTCTTCTTGACCACTCTGTCTCTATCGATTTTATCTTTGCGTCTTTATGTTCGTGCAAGAATTGTGAGAATTGTTACTATCGGTATGAACCTCTCAGAGGACTTTTTTTGCGATGTTTCCTTACGCTGACTTCTTGCAGATGACTGGATTATCGTCGCCACTTGGGTACGCAACAGTCTGCAGCAAGGGTAGTCATTAAACTAACAACGCAGATTCTTTCTTTCCTTTTTGTTGCTCTCACAATCGCTCGTTAGTATTTAGAATAGCCCGTCAAAGTGGATTTCTGTTGACAGGATTGTAGAAACAAAATGGGGACTTGGCTTGCAAAGTGATGCAGACGTACCCCTCCAAAATGTTCCTCAGTCTGGTCTTGTAAGCGAGCATGGACAACATCTTGCAGATAATATGGCTAACTTGAGTAGCTTCAATATGCTGGCGCTGCATTGTTAGTTTCCTCCATTACAGGCCTCAGTCCTAGCCATGTCAATTTTTAACAATATCGTACACAGTTACATCATCAGCATTCTAGGTTTCAAGATCAGCGTAATTTTCACTTTCCTACGAACAGCAGTGGATATCAAGTATCGAAGAACAATCATTGCCCTGTCCATTGCTTGCTGTCTCTTCCATTTCTGTTTCTTCGTTGCCCAGCTTAACCTTTGCAATCCCGTAAGCTGTCAATGCTATCCGCTTCAAAATTCGATCTGGGATGCTAACAATTATTGTCAAAGGTAACGAAACAATGGGACCCTTCCATCACGGATGGAAAATGTATGGCTGTGGTGACCTTCAATTCTGTCATGGGCGCGTTCGTCATCCTGTTTGATATCTTCACGTACGTGCTTTCATTCCCAAGCCACCCCCGAAGCCGAGAAAGAAAAATAGCTGACAAATTTAGAATGCTCACTCCGATCCCAATACTTCTACACTCGTGTTTCTCCATTCGCAAGAACCTCGTAATCGGCTTCGCCTTCCTCCTCGGCTTGGTCGTCACACTCGCGCAACTCATGCGAATTGTTGCCATCTCATCACAGTCCCGCTCGATCGGCAACTCGGACGCTCTGATCTGGTCAATGGTCGAGACCAATCTTGGCATGGTAGCAGTGAGCATCGTGCCGCTTGCCCCATTATTTTCGACCTTCCTCGAGAAAGGCTCGATCCGCTCGCTGTCTCTGTCATCATATGACACTCGTCGAAGCTACGACAAAGTCAAAAGCTATCTGCAGAAAGTCAGGAGGGATAATAAGATGTGGAATAGGCTAGTTATGTTCCTGGGATATGGAGAGATGCGGCCCGATATTGAGGAGGGGTCAAGGAGGGAGGAACCAAACAGTCGTCTTGGAAGCAGGATGGGCAGTCGATTGGGGAGTAGAATGAGCAGAATGGGAAACTTCGGTGGGAGTAGCACTGAAGAGCTGACCTTTCCGATGGGGATCTTGAAGACTACCGAAGTGATCATCAGTCGAGAGGGGAGTGAGTTGTGGGATGGGTCTGATGGAAAAAGCTAGTTCGTTTTCTTTTGTTCTGAATGTAGGATACGGGATTTTTACAAATAATAGAAGCTAAAAGCTACATCTATGGCTGGAAAGGTGTTTGTATTTCTTTGGTTTGGGCTTGGGTTTGGAAACTTGGCTTTTGATCTGGAATGTCCCTGAAGCGGGTCACAATTAGGGAAACCAACAAATCTTTTGTTCTACTATTTAGACACTGGTAGATCGATCGCGGACACAGGTCAACGAAACTAATTGTGTTTCATCGTAAATTTTCTTCCAGCATGCTCAAGCCATTGGTCCTCGCATCACTGCCCACCCCCCGCCTTCGCAACGACATCCAAAATCCAGTCAATGACCAGATCTGGGTGCGAAACAGGCGGAACATGATCTCTCTTGATACTGGTAATATCCACCTTCCTCGCACTCGCCTCCTCCATCGACTGGATCCCTTTTGTTTGCAAGTCCGGCGTTACGCAAAGGTCGTCCTCGCACAACAGATACGAGACAGGAATATCTTTATATCCAGCATACGTAAGCTCGTTACTGAAGCTGACCGCTGAATGTTGAGGGAATCTGCGAATCCAGGCTTCCCCTTCAGTGGAAGGAAGGTCCGAGAATGTGAGTGCAGCCGAAGCGGACACCGGGTCGTGATAGAGCCAGCCGTGTTCCTGGGTAGTGTTAACAAGGCTTCATTTCGAACAGTTTAGAGAACATCAAAGCGAAGCTGAAAGGTAGAGACATACATCCATCTTCATACTCGTTTGATTTTCTGGCGGCAGATCAGCCAGGACATCCTGGGCCGAAGCACCCAATGCCGGAACCACAGCAGTCATATACGCCAACCTCACAATCCCACCCTCTTTCCCTTCAGCCTGTCTCTCGGCCCTCGAAAGACCTTTGGTGCTCTGCGAGGTAGGTGTACCTCCATACGAATGGCAGATCAGAATGACATTTTTGCCTTCGCCGACCAAGACTTGGACTTCCTTGGCGACAAATGATGCGTCGTCGTACATTGTGGGAGGAGCTCCTGCTCGCGGCTTCCCGGTACTGACTCCTACTGTTGGGAGATGGAGACCACGAATCGAGTAACCCTTAGATCTGATGGCATTCATGACCGGATCGTAGAATTATGGAAGGGCGAAAGAGCCGGGAATGAGGAGAATATATGGTTTGGACAGGACTGCGGATGATGATGAGTTCGAAAACTCTCAAGATGCAGATAGATAATACTTTTGATGTTGACTTCAGATGTTTACAAACTTCCCTGCGGGACGTCGTGTAGTAGTTGTCGGCCAAGACTTGTTTTTCTAAGCTTCAAGTCGAGGTTCTAAGGTTAGAGCTGTAAATTATATGCTTCCGTGGAATTATCAGCTCTTTATACGCTCCCATCTTCTCCCCTCAAGTACCGAGGATTGTAAGCACCTAGAATGATGTTCTCACTATCAAGTCAGTGAATCTAGTTTCTGACCTTCTTCCCTGTCAAAAAACTTACTGCCGAGTCCAACTGACCCATCATCGGTTACTGCTGGTAATCGTCCAGGAAATATCCCCGGCGAAACGAGCTCCAAGGTATCAACGTCCCAATCGTGAGGTCATCACGAAGCTATATCAGGTGTTGATATCTGTAAAGAGGGATTTCCCTGCGCTATCCTCATCATTGGCTGCTTTGTTTCATTGAAGAACAGTAAACGTTCGCTTCAACAGCCGCTCTGATCCACTGTCTGACCAGAATTGCGGCATGTTGTCAGAATGCAGAACGCGAATGCGGGGTGATGGCGGGGTAAGCTCAGATTGTTTACGCTCAAGGCTTGGCAAAGAAATTGGAGTGATGGCGATGTCTCGAGCATCCAAGCTATTGCACGAATCTGCTTAGATATTTGTAGCTCCTCGTTCCTTCGGTTACACTCTCTCATCTCCGTTATCTGTTCCGCGTCCAGAAGTCGTGCTCGCAAACCAACCCCTCTTCCTCGCTTAAGAAGCTATGGCGCAAACATGCTAATTATAGGACTACCGAATCATTTCCCTCTGCATACACTGCAAGCGTGGAATGCTTTAATACGCACAAAGTGTAACTTCACATGCGTTTTCCTCTTTCATACATCCTTATATTTCTTCCCCATGCCAGGCTCGAGCCAAATAATGCTGTCGCAGTTGACACCACAACTGTCCTCTATCAATTCAGAAACGCCGAAATGTAAGATCTTAGCTCTACTATGATACTAATGCAATCAGAGGGCTATGTTGAAGTGATTTTTGTGGTCGGAAAATGGTCTCGGCAGAAGCCACTGTCTGTCATCAAGTGTCACGGGTGTCTATGTCCAGCCGCAGGCAAGCCCTCGGCCGGGTTCGGCCTACTAGAATTCAGAACTCCACTGCACATAGCGAAAGTCTCACAGGGCTGACATGACAGCTGGTATCAACTCGACCATTCCTATGCGTGAGAATCATATTTCAGCTAGCCAACTTCACATCGCATGAGCGTTCTAGCGGACAGCTCAATCTTTCTTGGTCTCACGTGACGCTACTTCCTCTCCCTCTTCTCTTCCGATCACTTGACACCATGGCGCTGTAGTATTGATCAACCAGATCGCTCAACTCTGCTTCGAGTAAAGTCTTCATTCATCCTTCCACTACTCCCCTTCCCCAGTCTCTGGGTATCTCTTAGACTACCATCCCCGGATTTGCCTATGTCAGATTCGGGTCATCCTTCCCCTCCCTCCTTCTTTCCTCCTATCCCTTCTCAGCTCCCAACGGAAGATCCATTCCGCAACACCTCTTAGCGCTACGAGATTCGTGGAGTCTGAAACTTCCGATACACAGCAGTGTGACGGTGAGAATGAGAAAATACTCCGACTCGTACGTTCCTAAGTACTCATTCGGAAGAGAAGATCAACGGAGGATTGGTTGGGGAAGTGTTGCTGTTGGAGGAGGGGGAGGGGGAGGAATGTGATGTTTCGGAGCTGAGGGGACGATGAAACAAGATGTTGATTGCTATACCGAGATATATATGTACATGTTTCCAACCTTTCATCATCAGGAGGTTGAAGATTGAACGCAGGTCAAGACTTTAGAAAAGCAAAACAACAATCCCACCAAGCACTTCCGAACACATATTCACAGCAAAAATGCAACTCCCCACCATCCTCATATTCACCACTCTCCTCAGCAGCGTACTAGCTGCTCCATCACCAGCTGGTAAGCTTTCCCTCTTTGCTTTATCCTCTCGACTATCATACTTTACGCACCAAAAGATTCGCACACCTCAACTAACACGATGCTCGAATCCCAGACATTGAATTCCGCGCCCTCTGCAAACAACCAAAATGCACCGCGTACTGTGAGGATGGGACGTAAGTTTGCCCTCTCGTTCCTTTCCTTCCTTTCTTTTGCTAGGAGCAGAGCTGAGATACTGACATGACATGGCTTTGAGTAGGAAATACGATTGCTGCGTAGACTATATCCGTGACCCTTGCTGGGGACACTATCTTGGGGATTTGGAGAAGTGAGCTGCAAAGAGCTATGAGTACGTCCACCGCGGCAAGAAGGAATTGGATTGGAGTTTACGAACTTGGCAAATGGGGAAGTGGTGTTTAGATTGGAGGTATAAGAACGACAAAGTGTAGAGATGAGCGAGTGGGAAATGAAATGCAATGCTTTTATTTTATTTTGATTTCTGACCCGCTCAGCGAAGCGAGCCGTGAGAGAACGAAGATTTCCTCTGTCCCAGAAAGTATCCCTGCCATAACATTAACGTAATTAAAGAATGCCCTAACTGACCGCCTCAAGATGATGCTCTCACTTCACCATCTTCAGTCCTCACTACCCTGAATCACCACCTCACCATCTCACCTCCCAACCTCTCACTCCACTCCCGTCCCTTCAATCCCCTCAATCCCAACCTCCTCATCGTCCAACGGCGAGCACGGATCCCTGAAATACCGTGCATTGCAGAAATACTCGATCCTATTTCGCACATCAGCTTAACTGGCCTCAAGCCTCAAATCCATCTCAAATCCAATCTCAAATCCTCCAGTAGCAGCATCGAAGGGAATTGAGAGGAGACTCACTCGGGATACTTCTCACACCGACATTTACAATCAAAGTCATCCGCACCCGTACATTTCTCCAATGGTGGGTACTTTGGAATCTGGTGGTCGGAGCAGGGGTCGCGGACGTAGGTTACGCAGCAGTTGAATGGGCTTTTGATTTTTGTTAGCATTCAGGCCTTTATCCCTCTCAGGACCAGTTGGAAGAGGAAGTCAAAATCGGGAAAGAGGGTGAGGCAGAGGAGGGTCTAGACGAAAGGGTGAATAGCACATAGGAGAGGGAAGAGAGGTGAGGAGATAGACGTACGTTCCATCGGCACAGAGCGATGTGCAATATGGCTTCTTGCAGATTTTGGAGGTGGTGGGTGTGATTGCTATGCTTTCATTTCAGTAAACGAGGCGTGGTCATGGGAAATTCAAGAGCGTAGAGCGTTTAGGAGAAGATACAGAAAGAGAGATACAGTGAGAGGGAGACTTACCAGCAGGAAACGCACTCGCTGAGACAGCGATTGCGAGAAGCAAATTTGTTAGGAGAGAGTGAAGGAGCATCTTGGTGTGTGTTCTTTGTTTTTGGTTGAAGTCGGGTGAGTATCAAGTTGAAGTTGAAGCTGTTCTCGAGATTGACGTCGTTGAAACTTTTGTTAGATTGAGGCGGGAAAGGTCATATTAATAGCCCGCCAGCCAGCCTTGACGTTGGACAAGAGACCAAATCAACCGAACGGAGTGAAGCAGCGAAGTACATCTGATTCCCTGCTCCGATTCACCCATCGAGCTGCCCAGAAATCCTGAAGTGGAAAAGTTGGTTTGTCTCGCCGAAGAGGGAAAGATGCATGGAAACGAGGTCGATCCAACCAAGTGGCCTTTGAGCGACACAGACAGTCACATCGCCAAGTCTCTTTACATTCCTTTCCATACTTAGACCCTATTTATCCTTTGCGCTCCAGTAGTAATATCACTCCTCAGTACTACCTTCGAGAAGAAGTTTGTTTGATTGACTGGTGTCCCGATGACCACATTGACGACAAAAATAGACTTGCATACATACATTCATCCATGTATTTCGGAAGCAGCCGTACGTACCTCCTACCTCCTCCCCTGTCAAATTTCCACCACTCCCCGTCCATCTCCCATCAACCAAGCAAAAATGGGTTTGTCAGGGCCAAGAGCCAAATTCACAAATACGAGTTTCCCAGCTCAGCCAGAAAAGAATGTTAATTTTTGTATCACCCGGTCGCATGAATCCAGAATGCTGATGCGTTCGCTTAGGCGCCAAGGAGTGCCACGAGGCGGGTGATGGTATTCAGCCTTCCATACCCTGCAAGAATGGCAAAAGCTAGATTCTCAGGCGGTTGGAAGACCCGATGGCTTGCTTAACATATAGGGGTAGCTTTCGGAATAGCCTAAGTAAGCGAAGAGATGCGATTGTGGACAGGATGCGGAGGCGAACAATCGGAGGACAGAACGCTCATCTCATCCCGTTTAGTAGGAGAATCAGAATGTAGGAAAATGTACCACAGGTCTTTCCGATGAAGGAGGAGTTAGAGGCCAGTAAGTCTGCTTAGAGTCTAACTTTTCTTCCCCTGCCCCTGGCGCCAGGACTCGTGCTCGAGGAGTCTCTCCTGTTTTTGATGAACAAGGGGAGAACCTGGGAATAAACGGCAACAGAGAAGTAGCATTCCCCTTGCTCCAGTGAGCAGTACAGTGTTAAACTGGGGTACCTGTGGTGATGCAAATGGACACTGAAATGGGGTAAGCATAGCGTGTCTTCGTCGCGCCCTGCGTAGATCTATTAGAATATGTACGGAAGTTCATACATAAACAATGTTATATCGTCTCCCAACTCCTGTAAATGCACAAAGTAAAATGCCCATCAAACTGTCTAGCAACAAGAAAATACAATCATAATGACACAAATGAGACCTGAACCCCATCTATCTCAACCTCTCCAAATTCCTCCCCTCCTTCCTCCTCCCAACGAGAAACCACGCACAACTAGCCCAACACATCCCAATCCCAATCCAGCTATAAGCCGGCATCCTCCACCCCGCCATAACCGGCAAGATGAAAGCCGCCCTCGGAACAAACAGAAATGTACTCGTCAATGGACTAGTCGCTCTCGTCAGAGCCATCGTACTCCAAAAGACAGCCCACGACCCGAGACCCCCACACACAACCATCAGCCAGTGGAAGAAAACATCGAGGAAATAGCAATTTCGCCAGATGTTTGTGACTTCGCCGGAGAGGATCACGATAGGGGTGAAGATGAGGATGGAGAGGAGAGACGTGTAGTGCAGGAGACGCCAGTAGGCGCGTGTTTCTTCGCGGGTGCCGGAAAAGTCTGATGCGGAAGAGGAGTTGGCAAATGTGCCGAGTAGATCGCCTTGTGGTATCAATTGGGAGACGAGGGCTTTGTAGGTGCGTTGTAACTGGACTGGGTAGAGTGCGACGAAGATGGAGGAGAAGATCCCGGCGACTATACTTTCCCATGTGACGCGTACATTGGGACGGACGGTTGCGACGAGGAGAGTGAGGGTTGCAGTGAGAGCTGAAGAGATGGTCCCGACGCTGTGAGGGGTATGGCTGAGGAAGTAGGTGAAGAGTAAGGAGAGAGGCACGATTGCGATTCGAGCGAGGACGTAGATTGGGAGTTGGGCGTAGGCGAAAGACAGGTTTGAGAGGCACACTTTGGCCACGAAAATGATGGCGCAGGGCAGGACAGTCTTCACGACTTGAAGGTCGAACTCGAAGAATCCTCCTCCAGCAATGCCCCCTCTATGATATGAAGTCCAGCGACTTATAGAGCTGAGTATTCCTGTGTTCTTCCCCAATCCACGGAAACCAGGAGAAGATGATTGTACCGGCCTCGAAGGAGCAATTCCTCCAGACAATCCAGCAGTAATCAACCAAGGACTAACCCATCTTGTAATATACGCACTAAGCAGAATCCAGCAGTGTGTCATGAGCATCTCAATAAGTGTCGTGGTCAAAGGATACGGGAACTTATACACGCCGGCTATTAGAGACATCAGCTTGGTATGCGCTGTGTAGTTTTCTTGCAGGTACCCACTCCATAGGATGATGCGGTTCATGATCGTGAGACCAATTTGACAGCCTCCAAGCCAAAGTACCAATATCCCAATATATATCTGCCATCCTAATGGCGTATTGAAGAAGAATTGTCCCATTCCCCCGCCGTAGACTAGCCATCTCCAACCTGTGAGCTTTCCTGCCTCTGACAGGAAGGGCTGCCGTGAAGACATAGGCGTATCTCCCCAATCATCGTCGTCTGTTTCTGAAGCTGAGAGATTGGTGTCTGAATGCCGTCTGCGGAAGGGAGAGGGCGATCGTGATATGCTGATTAAGGGAATAGATGTTTGTGGTTTGGGATTGACGGAGGACATTCTGGAGCGAGGGCTTTCATCCGTATCGATACTTCCAGAGGAAGTGCTTTGTCGGTGTTTGGACTTTGGCTTGCCCTCAGAGATGAGATAGTCGAGTGCGGGTTTGAACGGATTCGGGTTATCGGTGTTCCGTGGAGAGAACATCTGTTCTGAGGAGGGGCTCGTATTTGGGGAGAGTCGATAAATGAATATCCCTCAACTCCAAAACATGCTTGAGGCAGCTGCAGGTGGAGTGCAACTAAATTTGCTCTTGAAAAAGGAACCGACGTTCTCTCCTTCTATTGACGAACTGTTGCACGCTGAAAGGCTGGTGTTGTCGTCGTCGTTGTTGTCGTTGAAGCCGATGTCAATACAGTATCCAGCAGCCTGACAGCTTGCGTGGATGAGGCTGTAACGGCCGAGCTGCAGCAGCGCTGAAGCAGAAGCAAGTGAACCCCTGAAATGATCCGCCCCGCTCAGACATCGGCACATCAGTATGCCAAGCCCGCGATTCTCAAACTCTCCAATCAACAGCTCCCGATCAGCAAGCCTGCTTACATACTCTCCAAGGTTGGACTTTACTTTCTGAAGATCGTTCCACTTCAAGACTCATTCCTATACTTCCTCCTCAATCGATTTTTGCCCTCATTGCGGAACAAAGTGAGAGGTCAATTGCGACAATGGCTTCACTTCTATCAAGTCTACGGCGAGCAGGCCCAAAGCTCACCAACGATTTTTTCATTTGCCAACGATGTCTCCGACAAAGCCCCTCCGTTCTCTCGAAAGTCAAGACACCAGGCAAATTGAACCTCTCGAGGAATATACGATTCAACAGCAATACAGCTTTCGCAGACTCTGCGGCGACCAGAAAGACACCATTGAGTAATTTGAGCGAAACGATATATATTTCACAGAAGGCGGCGGAGAAGGCGGCGCAAGAGGCGAGCAGGAAGGGTGCTTCAGAGGGCAAGAAGGGCTTCTGGCCAGAGACGTCGAGCAATGCTGTTGGATACTGGCTATTGGCTTCTGCTGGGAGTGTCTTTGGTATTGTAGTGTTCGGGGGATTGACAAGGTTGACAGAGTCTGGGTAGGCACAATCTCCCATTCTTGCCCCAGAGCAGCCATTGCTGGAGGAAGCATTGGCTAACACCTTCCACAGCCTCAGTATAACAGAATGGCGTCCAGTGACTGGGTCCCTGCCTCCTCTTTCCCAAGAAGACTGGGACTCTGAATTCACCAAATACCGCGCCTCCCCCGAATTCAAGCTCCTGAACCCCCACATGACGCTCGCCGAATTCAAAAAGATCTACTTCATGGAATGGGGCCACAGACTCTGGGGCCGCTTCGTCGGCCTCTCCTTCGTCCTCCCCGCCATCTACTTCGTCTCCCGCGGGAAAGTATCTAGAAACATGTCCCTCCGCCTCCTCGGTATAAGCGGCCTCATAGCAGGCCAAGGAGCACTGGGATGGTACATGGTCAAAAGCGGACTCAAAGACGACCTATTCGCACCTGGCTCCCACCCACGAGTAAGCCAGTATAGACTTACAGCTCACTTGGGAGCCGCATTCCTCTGCTACACAGCCATGCTCTGGAACGGCCTCTCCATCCTCCGCACCAACGCACACCTCCTCAACCCCACTCGCGCCCACGCGCAACTCACGCACCTGCTCTCAGGGACCCTCTCCCCCTTCCGCAAATCCGTCGCTGGTCTCGCCCTCCTCGTCTTCACGACCGCCATGTCTGGCGGCCTCGTCGCTGGTTTGGACGCAGGACTCATCTACAACGAATTCCCACGCATGGGCGTAGGTCTACACCCACCCAAATCCGAACTCATCGACCCCTTCTACAGCCACCGCCCCGACCAATCCGATATCGTCTGGCGGAACATGCTCGAGAACCCCAGCACGGTGCAACTCGACCACCGCGCTCTCGCTACCACTACATTTTCCGCTGTACTCGGATTATGGGCATACACGCGCTTAAACCGTAAAGTCCGCTCTGCGTTGCCGAATTCAGCAAGGAAAGGCATGTTAGGTGTTGTGCATTTGCTGATGGTGCAAGTTGCGTTGGGGATTAGCACGTTGATATACATGGTTCCTGTTCCTCTTGCGGCGGCGCATCAGGCGGGGAGTTTGGCTTTGCTTACTGGGGTGTTGGTGCTTGGAGGCAGAGTCTGGGTCCCGAGGGCGACCATGAGGTTAGTCGAGAAGAGGGTGGGTGGGTTGAGTGCTGTTAAAGGGGTCCAGGGCACGAGAATGGTGGGGATGGGAAGGGAGGCTGTTAAAGGGGATTTGGGGGCTCTGAGGAGGAGTGGACCGCCTGCTGGGGGGTTGGTGGGGAGTTCGTAGGTGTCGAAGAGCGTTTGTGCGTATGTTGAAGTTGTAGATTAGGGAGGGGTTGTTGACGGGGAGGTGTAACTCCTGAGGATTTGTATTATTGTACTTTTAGCGGCATAGAAGATGGCGTTAGATAAGATATCCATTCTGGGATAAGACATAATTCTCAGCTCTACCAATAGACATTTTTTTCCACAAAAATTCACAGCAAAGGCATGGATCTCATTTGTGACATCAATGCGGACGGGTTTCAACACAAGTTTTGAGTATCCACGAAGTCAACTCCTCAAGAAATCGATCATTCCTCACCATTACATCTGGGTTCTCGGCTACCTTTGTCGGGGGCGTCAATAAAGAGAGAAGTCTCGTCAACATATCGCAAATGCACTCCAAAGTTGGGAACGTTTTTGCTTGCTTCACAAACAATTCATTCGATTCATTTCATGCATTCAAAGTCCTCAATCAACAAACTCCATAACATGCCTCTAGAGTACCATACCGTATCGTACTGTACCCTATCTATTTATGAGCTGTGCCAAACCGCACCGTCAGCATAATTCCCAAAGCCAAAACACCCGCAACACCAACTCCCACCGTCCCCGCCTCACCCGAACCCAAAGCACCAAGAAAACCAAAAGAAGAGTACTTACGAATGCCCTCCTCCGCAACAGGCTGCACACCCACCTCCTCCGCCGCCAACTTCTCCTTCTTCATCGTAACATCCTCCTTCATAAACGGGAACGCCAACACCTCCTTGATCGAATAATTATCCGTCAAGAACATAACCAAGCGATCAATACCCATTCCCCAGCCCCCAGTAGGCGGCAACCCGTACTCCAGACTCTGGCAGAAATTCTCGTCGATCATCTGCGCCTCGTCGTCACCTTGATCCTTCTGCCTAGCTTGCTCTTCGAACCTCAAACGTTGGTCGAAGGGGTCGTTCAATTCCGTGTAGGCGTTGACGATCTCTTTCTTGCAGACGAAGGCTTCGAAGCGTTCGCAGAGGCCCGGGTTGGAGCGGTGGTACTTGGCGAGAGGGGACATCATTTGGGGGTGCCCGGTGATGAAGGTGGGGTTGATGCAGGTCTCTTCGATGAATTCGCCGACGAGCTTGTCGAGCATGCGGGCGTTGGTTAGAGGGGGGGAGCAGTCGACTTTCATCTTCTTGAGGACGCGGCGGAAGAACTCGTTGGTTTCTTGCGTGTGGAGTTGGTCTCCTGGAAGGGTGATTAGTAGATGTTGATACGGTGATACTTTCTGATTTAGACTTTGGAGAGTGGAATCTTACCTGGTGGGAACTTCTCGCCTGTGGCTTCCTCCAGAGCTGGAATCATCTCAACACGACGCCAAGGGGCGGCCCAGTTGACTTCGCTATATCATGAGTCAGTATTGAAAGTTTCGAGAAAGGCCAGGATCAGCACTCACTACTCCTCGCCTGACTGGGTATGGTACTTGGTAGTAGTACCTCCAGTAATATGCTTGACCAGACCCGAGACCAACTCCTCGGTCATATCCATGATATCATAGACATCCGCATAGGCCATATAAAACTCGCAAGTGGTGAACTCAGGGTTGTGAGTAAGATCAATGCCTTCATTTCGGAATTGACGACCCATCTCATAGACACGGTTAAGACCTCCAACCACAAGCATCTTCAAGTACAACTCAGGCGCAACACGCATGAACATATCCATATTCAGATCGTTGTGGTGAGTCTTGAAAGGCTTGGCAGTTGCTCCTCCTGCAATAGGGTTCATCATTGGGGTCTCAACCTCAACGAATTCCTGCTCATCGAAGTATCGGCGGATATAGCTGATCATCTTGGAGCGAGTGATGAAGACGTTACGGGTAGGTTGGTTCATAATCAGATCGAGGTAGCGCTTGCGGTGACGTTGTTCCTGATCCTTGAAACCGTAGTACTCGTCTGGCAATTGGTGCAGACATGGTGTGAGCAGAATGATCTCTGTGGCAAAGATAGACAGCTCTCCCTCTTCGCCCTTCTCAATCTTGCTCTTAGGTGCCGTACGTCCTGGGTAACCGACAATTCCGATGATGTCGCCACGACGTAGGTGCTCGTGCTGTTGCTCGAATGGAACTCCATCTGCCTTGGCCTCCTGAACTTGGCACATAACCTGAACCTTGACGCCGGAATCGACAACATCGTAGAACACCAGCTTGTTTCCCGATGCACGCTTGTTGAAGATTCTAGCACCAATTCTGATCTCGACGTCCTTCTTGTGCTCGCCAGACTTGAGAGATCCGTAATCCTTGACGAAATCCTGCAGCTTGTATGTAACATTGAACTTGTGAGGGTATGGATTGGGTTCCTTGGTCTTGCGAAGCTTCTCGATGGCACGCGATCGAATCTCGAAATATTGCTACCCCGCTATCAGTTATGCCCCTCATTGTACTGCGCGCGCAGGGAAAAGACGAGGAGAAGAGAGATATACATTTGGGTTCAATTCCTTCTCGTCGGCTTCAGCATTGCTCTTCTTGACTGCGGCTGGCTTGGGAGGTGCTGCAGCGGCCTTCTTGAGTCTCTCCTCTTCCTTTTGGCGATTCTTCTGGCGCTTCTTGAGTTCGGACTTGGAGACGCGTTCGCCGGTGACCTCGTCCAAATGGAGATTGGCTACGGTTTCGGTGGGAGGAGCGGAAGCTTCTGGTGCGTCCGCCATGATTGCGGTCTGTTGTTGTTGTGTTGTGGAGAGAAGAGCGACGAGACGAGATGGCGGGGTTGAAGTTTTGGAAATATTTCGTGGTGGGGTGAGTCACGAGGTTCTGCCGGTTGATCGAGTCAGAACATGGAATCGTCGACGACATCAAATCAACATGATCTCAAAAATTCTATGCACCTTTTTGAATTTCCAATCAAGTTAAATTTCCCTGCACTCATGTGATTGTCTGTTGAACTGTACTTCCTGCAGTTTCACAAATAAGCAATCTTGACAATTTGACTTTTTAAACTGCACATATAAACGACTAAATAGCATGTACGACGAGCTACTTATTTTCATGATTCTGCATCGTATCTTTAACATTGTAGCGACATCAAAGTACTATTCTAATGGCTTAACTTCCAAGCCTCGAAGATATCACTTTGTTTGATTTCTGGATTCCTAAAGCTCTATTCGTAATCTCCCAGTTGCTAGGTCATAACTGCTTCGTCAGGATTTCGAACATTCGGGTCAGATTAATACTAAGCTGGAAGACGCCATTGCTTTGAGAGGGGACCTCTGCTCTCAGTCGTTAAGATCGCAGGCTCAAGCCAGTTATGCTGATGATGAACTCCAGCTCTTGGCCAAATGTATATTGCCAAATGTATATTGTTAAGATTACCTCTGACTTGAATTTGAAAGTTTAGAACAGTTTCTAGACGTTCACAAGATGTCAATCTTCATCTAATTGAGATCAATGTGTAATGCCTTCCATACTAGCCAAAACTCCATTACCCCATACGTCTAAAAACGCCAATTCGTGTAAGCCAATTGCCATGTATGCAGGTACAGAGTCTTCCCAGACATCTTTAACTCTCGTTCTCATCACTTAATACAACTCGGCCCAACAGTCATTCCACTCACTCCACGCCATCACTGATCCTCCGCAACAACTTCCTCAATCGCCGCCCTCAGGATTCTGATCCCCTCGGCCATATCCTCCTTGGTGATATTCAACGGCGGAATAAACCTCAAGGTATCATAGATACTCGTCGTCAAGACCAACATATCCTTCTCCAAGCACTTACTCTGAATCTTGCCCGCATATCCCTTTCCGGGCGTACACTCCAATGCCAACATCAATCCCAATCCTCTAACATCATAAACCACCTTCCCCAATTTTTCATCATCCCTAACATCCTCCAACATCCCCCTCAACTCCTTCCCCCTCACCTCAACATTCTCTAGCACCTTCTCCTCCTTGAACGCCTTCGCAACCGCCACCCCCGCCGCACAAGAAACCGCATTCCCGGCATACGTCCCCCCCATGGACCCGGGCTTCTGCAAATCCATCAACTCCTTCCTCGACACAATCCCCGACAACGGAAACCCATTCGCAATCCCCTTCGCCATAACCAGTATATCCGGCCTCACCCCATAATGCTCAATAGCAAACATCTTACCCGTGCGTCCAAACCCACATTGCACCTCATCAACAACCATCAAAATCCCCTCCCTATCACAAATTTCCCTCACCTTCTCGAGATACCCTTTCGGCGGGGGCACATACCCACCCTCGCCAAGGACCGTCTCGATGAAGATAGCAGCCGTATCACTCGGCGCCGTCTCTCTTTTCAACAGAAGCTCAAGTTGCAGAATCGGATCCATACAGCAATTCTCAAACCCGAATTTCCCGCTCGATGCAGAGGCGATAGAACACTGTTTGCAATACGGGAATGGAACAGCAAACACGCCTGGCATCAAAGGCGCGTAGTTCTCGCCATACACAGTCTTCGACTTCGTCATCGCCATCGTGCCAAATGTCCGTCCGTGATAACTACCCTGCATGACAATCACATTCTGCTTCTTGGTAGCATGCCTCGCTAGTTTAACAGCCGCTTCAACCGCCTCACTGCCTGAATTCCAGAAAAAGAATGTATCCAAGCTCTTGTGAGGCATGATTGGTAACAGGTTTTCTACCAAGTCTAAATACGGCTTCTGGAACGCGATGTTCACTTGGCCGTGGACGAGGGTGCCGACTTGGGCTTGGGCGGCGGAGGTCACGCCCGGGTGGCAGTGTCCGAGGTCTGTGATGATCGGGAAGTCAGCAAGTGTTCATGTACTCACGACTCAGGAGTACTTTTACGAGCAAAGTACTCCCGAGACACTGGATTCAGGGAAAGTAAACGCTGCCCGAACAACGTACTGGTGACCCCTATGCCGGACGTGAAATCTAACATGCGGCGGCCGGTGGTGGTGGTTACATGGGAGCCGGAGCCGGAGGCGAGGACTTCGGGGGTGAGGCGCCCGATTCCTTTGGCGACGTGTTTGGTGCCGAATTTGGAGAGGGTGGAGAGGGTGGCCATGGTTCCAGGCTGTGGTGGTGGTGATGAGGTGAGTAGAGGAATGAGAGGGGAGGGTTTGAGCGATGAGGTAAAGGCGTTTGCTTCAACCTGCTAAAGTAGGGCAAGGTTGCTTATAACCTAGAAGATGACTCTACTGGGAATTGATTGAGTAGCTTGATCAAGGATATGAAGAGGACAAGAAAGTAAATATCAATGCCTCAATGTTCCTGAACAAATCTTGGACAAAGAAATAGAAACATAAATCCAATGATGCCCAGACATCGTGTTTTAGTGGAGTCAACCTTTAAAAGGTGGAGAATCTTCTTAGTCCAACCAATCAACAATGTCTCATATGTCATTAACGTGAAGCTAGACCTTGCAATCTTCGGCGCGAACAAAGTAAATAAAACTTATTCATACATTCCTTATCTAGATACTTCTGCTTCTACCAAAGCTCGCGAAGCCTTCTGACCCGGCAGAAAATTCCTGGCCATCATTGTAGTATCGTTATTATTGTTTTTCGCTCCGAAGCTCGACATGCTGCTAGTCACGACTACCGACACGGGGGTGCTCTGAACACCTGGTTTGGTTTGGTGTTCAAGGGATTGGCAATACGGTCATGGTCCTGATAGCGTTCAGTTCGATTTTAAAAGAGAATTGCTCACGTAATGGGAAGGCTGTCCTCCAGGGAAGCACAGTGTTGGAATTTTTCCATTACATTGCGTCGCTGCATTGAGATAACCGCTTTCCACGCCTTCGAACCTAAGATGGCAAAGGCAGCCCAAGCTAACTCAAGATCATAACATATCTTAGGGCCCAATACATATGTAATGCATCGTTTTCCAATTCTTCCCCACCTACACGCTTGCGCCTGAACTCCACCTACCAATCCCCTTCCAATTCCCATGCAAGCCCATTGCAAAACCTCAACTGAAATTCAAATTCAAAATCACGACATCAAAGCAACCAACCCACCCAGAATAACAGTCAACCACAACACAACACTCCACTCGCTTCTCCGTCCTCCACTAGTCGTTGTAGCCGTCTCACTCGACCCCGCCTCCGTTCCCGTCCCCGTCCCAGTCGGCGGCGACGTGGTACTCGCTCCACTAGTACTCCCACTCCCACTTCCACTTCCACTCGTCGAAGTCGACGCCGGTCCCGTACTGCCTCCACTGGTACTCATCGCACTCGAAGTCATCGTCTCTCCTCCACCCGTCGTAGTCGTGCTAGCGATCAAAGACGGTCTCGGACTCGCAGGCGTGAGTCCTCCCGAATCTGATGCAGATGAAGATGGCGAGGAGTCATCAGTAGCAATCACACCGCCTCCGACTTCACCAGGTGGTGTTTGGCGGAGGACGCCTTGAGCGGCGGATGCGTAGGCTGTGATGTCCTGGCCTTCGTTTGAGGGGGATGCGGCGGGTGGGTTTATTACGCCGACCATGCCGCTGGGGCAGTGAGAGCCGACGGAGCAGTAATACCATTGGGGGGAGGTGGAGGTGATGTTGATTGTGAAGGTGTGGTCCTATGAATTTGGTCAGCTTGGTTTTGGAAGATAGATGAGGGAGGAAGAAAGGAGTGGTGGGGAAGATGGAAGATGGGAGATGGGAGATGGGGGAGACGTACTCCTTCTCTATTTCCTTGGATAATGCCGGAATAGAAACCATTCTCTGCAGGTTGACATGGGGTATCGAAAGCACTGAGAGCTACGCTGTGGCTTCCTGTTCCGCTGTAGAACTGGAATCGTACACTATTGAGGAAGTCAGCAGGCTGTCTTGACAGGGTCGGATCTAGCTGAGCTAGGATGGGCTGGGATGGAACGAGAGAGATGAGACTCACCTATCTCCAATCTGAGCAGTGATTGAGTTTGGCTCGAAAATCAAACCGCCATCTCCGACTTTGACGTCGATGGTTTCTGAAAGCACAGCTGTGGCGAGACTCAGGAGCGTGAGGGGAAGCGAGAACATCATGATGTTTGTATGTTTAGCTGTGAGCTGTGGATTTGCTGTTTGGAGTCGATGTGTTAAATATTTTGAAGGATGTCAAGCCCAGACTCGAAGAACGAAGTAGTCAAAAGAGCGGGCTCGTGTGTCTAAAATCTGTCGTCGCCGACTCGTCGGTGTGACCTGAAGTGAACCCGTAAGCTTGGCTACGTCGTGTCTCTTTGTATCACGATACTCGGACTTGAGATCAATCCTTCGTTCGTCCCAGATTCACCCGCTCAGGTATGGTATTGTATTGTATTGACTCAGGCGTTCTTGATAATATCGAAAGTTCAGCTCAGCTCGTTAAATATCAGGTCCAAAATCATCCCTCGGTCGTCCCTTGGCTCGTCGTCGGATCCTCGCACTTCCAGGTCATGACCGCCTCGTGCTACATGTCATCACGCTGCGTCTTGTCCTCTCCAATGACAACACATACAGTCAGCCACTCGCTTAAAAAAGTCGCACAGCCCTGTGATCTATGTCCTGTTCGGGCAGGAATAAAAGGCTTGGAAGTGAGCTTGTTCAATTTGAGTCGGATACGGGCAGATTTATTGGCTTAAATTTGTAGATTCGGATTCGATGGTTCAATGGGGTGAAAACTGGAGGCTGGATTTGGGCTGTTCTACGAAATGCACTTGGAGCTCGGCTGGGAAAATCCCGACGCGGGGTAGTGTCACGTGCCGAGGCGGGCTTGCTTGTGAACATGGCTGTACTTGGCTTCTTTGACTTCCAATCTGAGGCTTCTGATTTGGAAGTGGCGGGTCTCGCCTTCGTAAGGCGGGAATTACGATGTGCAACAACTTTTTCTGTTGTGTTCATGTGCTTGAACTGAAGCGGGCTATCGGCTGCTTTGAGCTGTTTGAGTCTGGCTTAAGAACTTCAAACGCAATGGAAGAAATCGAGCGATCATGCTCATTATTTATGTACCAGTACAAATGAACCAAGGAACAATATGAATACCTAGCATCCGTGACTTTCGTGACATTCATCCTTTATATATATTTCAGGATTGACAGAATTTAGTCTTGGTTGAATGCCTGTCCTATGCAATTCCCGTGGAGGCTGCTTTCGAGGCTTCTTTCCAGTCCATTTTCAAAGCAGCCTCTCGCGATCTGCAACAGAAGTTCAAGGCGGCAGCTCTGATTGGCTGAATCTCCCTGGCTTCACATGACTTGAGTTGGCAAGTTTTCTTTTGGCCAGTAAAGCCAAAGTATGGATCTGTTGAAGTACATGTCATATTCAACCGAGATCGAGCTGTCCTGTAGTTGTGCCTCTTCAATATCATAAAGACCAGGATCAGTTAATATGCGTACTCACATGACGGGTTTATGCGGGCTAGCGAATTTTCATTGGTGAGCTTCGCTTCATCTCGATATCCTTCGGCTTTTGTTTCTGCTTACAATTCTCGTCATCAAAGCAGAATTAGTGCATCAGTCTCTGTCTCACTCATTTCAAACCCAAATAACTGTTCAATAGTTCTCCATTCTCGTGACTATCGTCTTAGACTGTGAGAATTTGGTTGAAGCTGGACAGACAACCAGCACTGAATTATCCGGCCAGGGGCAAGCGAGAAGGAGGGACGGGATCCCACTCCCGCGCCGGGAACCCTTCTCAATACCGAAAGCTGGTCTTCTTCATTCACATATATATACACTCTCTTCTCTTCTCAATGAGCTTTCCACTCCCAATACATTCAAGCCGCCTCGTCAATATTTATCCGAAACCTAATCTCGACCACTCAGATTAAAGTCATGGCGACACCCAACCTCGAGTTCTCCAAACTCAGCTCCGCAGTTTCCCTCTACACACCACCACCCACACCAACTCAACCGCCAAATACCGACCCAACAACAATCATAGTCTGCCAATGGATGGGTGTCTCACCCCGCTCCCGCTCCCTCAATGCCGCCTACCAAAAATACCACACCCTCTACCCCTCAGCACGAATCCTCACTCTCCGTTCCCTCCCCTCCTACTTCCTAACCACCTCAACCGCAACCCGTCTCGCCGGATTCGAGCCCGTCATCTCAGCCATCTCCGCCGACGCAAACCCCCGCGTCCTAGTCCACCTCTTCAGCAACGGCGGAGCATTAACATTCACAGATATCTGTACGATCTACAAACGCCAAACGGGAAACGTGATGCCCGTCCAAGCACTCATTCTAGACAGCGCCCCTGGTACACCTACCATGTCTGAGAGTTGGTCCGCTCTATCCATCGGGTTTCCAAAGGGGATAATGTGGTATCCATCCGCGGCAATGTTTGCCTCACTTCTAGTCATCGCAGCTATTGGGAGGCAGGTATTCGGATACTACGGACTGGTGTATCGAACGCCTGGACTGCTGGATGATGGGACGTTGGTTGATGGAAAGGCGAAGAGGTTGTATGTTTTTAGTGAGGGGGATCGGTTGGTGGGGTGGAGGGATGTGGAGGGGCATGCGGAGGAGTTTAGGAGGGGTGGGGGAGAGGTGGTTGTTTTGAAAGAAGGGAAGACGCCGCATGTTCAGCATATGGTTTTGGATGCGGAGAGGTATTGGGGGTGTGTGGAGAAGCTGTGGAGGAGCACGGTTCGCTGAGGGCCGAGGAGTATGTATAGAAGTCTTGGACGTGGAAAAAGTATTCGTCGACCAGTGTCGTCGGCACCTATGCATTTATTTGGGAACGGACTTGGTGATTTGTTTGCAGACTGACTTATGCTTCCTTGTCAAGCCTCGCATGATGCTAAACAGCCTATCCCAATTCATCCAACCTCCACTTCTCCTGCTGATACACCTACCTCCTTCCGGTGCTAGCCACCTAGCAACAAAATGAGGAGTTTGGCGTAGGGGAGGTGGTGGTGAATACAAAACGGGTATTGCTAAAACTCGTTACAGATGGGTTGTGTTCTAATGCAAGGTTTGATACGATCCCATCTTTGGGGTTTGCAATTCCTTTAACCCTCAAACCTTGTATATCGTCATTTGCCCGTCATGGTCCCCTCGTACCATGACTTGCAAGCGTTCGCCATATTTGACTCGGCCCAGAAGTGCCCTCGTGACTATGTATGTATCACTGCAAAGTCCTCTTCATAGAAACAGCGGGTGTGAACATTAACATCAAGCCATGTTAGTAGTTCTCACCCTCAACCACAGCTTGCTTCTGTAGAAAACACCCAGCAAAACCCACGACATTCAGATACACATCTTGACAAAAATCCAAACATTCTGGCGGAATATCGAGATGTGTATCACATACCTTTGGGTCTGCGCTTGCAGAAGTACAGTCAACGTGTGCATCGAGAAGTGTGGATATATGGAAGAAATGGGAACGACAGCTGAAGGGGCACATCGCGACGAGAGTACTAGACAGTTTTGTGAGACGGACTGTGAGGTCTTACCAGCTATCTGTAAGCGGTGCCAGGTACACGGGACGTGGTATTAGAGACTGTTAGACTAAGCAAGCTTCCCACAAGTAAGAGCTCAGGGGATGGATGTGGCACTGAGGTTGGATGTACATGGGGCACACTTGGTCTGGTAGACTGATGCGTTCAGATGCATGTTGAATATGGGCTAGGTAACCTTTAGCTTCTTAGACGCCACCACCTTTGAAATTTATCTACCTAAAACAGGAAATCGGGGGATCGCTACTCCATTCAACATCTCATTCCCCATCTGCATCTTTCTCGGAGGAGACAATCTTAATACGTCCCTCCAGCCTCGGTGCAATAGCCTACTTCGAGTCAGCGTCCATCGAATATAATCAATCACCCAGAAATAGGGAAGCATCACTTACTCTCGTCCAGTCAACCTTGAACTCTTGAATGACATCGCAACATTCCGACGACCCTTTTAATCCAGCAAGCCGTCTCCACTTCCTCGTGACCTTCCTCGCAAGCTGGATCCGACGTTCCGACTTCTCCGTCTCATCAGCAGCATCGTGTTTCGCATCTCCAGCATTCGTATCGTCAGAATCATCATCGGAGTCATCAAGCGTGCCCTCAATAGGTTTCTCTGTCTTGTCGGAATTGCTAGGGTCGACAACTGGATGCATACCCTGCATCGAATCTTGGACGCCTTTCCAATGTCTGTCCATGCTCTTGCCCCAGTTCTTCCATTTACCGAGGATTTTCAGACTCATGAAGTATTGTCTGATAATCATGCTGATCAGAATGCCATTCTCCTCCGAGACGATCTCCTCCGCCTCGCCACCTTCAGACTTGACGAGCAGAGAATCGAAACCATCTTTGCCTCTCGCCATGTATCCTCTCGTGACCAGAACGTACAACTTCTCTTTGTCTAGAGGCTTGCCCGCAACATTGACATACAGAACTCTGGAGTTCGCAGGCTTGCTCGGATCGAACTCAAACTCGATATTCGAGACTTGTGGGAAGCGACCTTCCAGTGCGGGGTAAAGCGATACGGAATTCTCGAGAGCGTCAAAGAGGGCTTGACCGTTGACTTTGATCACGACGCACGGATCTTCGAACGGAAAGCAATTCATGACGTCTTTGGCTTTCAGCACTCCAGGAGGGTAGATCTGGTCACCTCGGATCGTGCCGGCAGCTATGAGACAGCAATCGCCTCCGTAATGGGTTCGCATCAAATCGCAGATGAAGTTACCCATATTGGACTCCTTCAGCCGAACGGTGGTGAAGCGTGCATCAAGCGGAGCCATCGTGTATCCGAGTGGCTTTCCTAATTTTGCTTTCAGGGATGTGGTGAGTTTCTCGGTCAGCTGGATGGTTTCGGCGTCTTCTTTTATGCTGGACATGGCGTCTCGGCGGACGATGTGGAAGTTCCATTTCTTGCTGTCGCCTCCTTGTCGTCTGGCTTCGATGTAGCTCAGTTGCTTGAAGTCGCTTCCTGAACGGAGGACATGCGTGCCGTTGATCAAGCTGTGATTATAGAAGTGATCGTGACCTCCAAGCACGATATCGATGAGCCCGTCGGGTATCTTTTCAGCGAGTTTGTTATCGTTCGGTTCTCTTTGATGAGTGACAGCAATGACTATTTCGGCTCCTTGGGCTCGGAGTCCGGGCACAAGTTCCTTTGCTGTTGCTGACACAGACTTGTAGACGAGATCTGGTGGCAGTGAATTGATTGTGTCCAGCCATTCACGCTCTACAAGGCCAATGACACCTATTTTGATGCCATTTGAGGAAGTCATCATATGTGTCTTCTTGGCGTTGCCCAGAGGAACATCATCACCCAGTGCTGGATCTGTGGGAGACAGTGAGCTGAGCTCGCATCCAGAGGGTATCTCTGACTTACCTGTGACGTTTGCGAGTAACCATGGAAAATTGCATTGGCCGACTAGATGTCTGAACTGTCGTACACCGAAGTCCAGGTCATGATTCTATAAAGAAGGTTAGATTTAGGTTCGCCAAGGCCACTCTGGTGACATCTTACTCCAACACAAGCAACATCCGTCCCGATGCCGTTCAGCACGGGAACCATGTGACTACCTGTGCGCGATTTCGTTAGAAGCATTCCACCGAGATCCAAAAAAGACTTCGCGTACCCTTCGTCACACTACTTTCCAAACTGGGGTTGAAGGCATCTCCAGAGAAGAACGTAAGCATGTCCGGCTGGCCATTGAATTTCTCTCCGTTACGGTACTCCTTGCACAAAGTCATGAACCGAGCAATGCCACCTACTGGCTCAGCAGAGGAGGCATCGATATGATACACTTTATTGGCTGTCAATATGAAATTGTCTCGCGTTTGGGAAGCAGAACCAACCATCGTTGAAATGAAGCAACCGGAGATCTGGCGGTGAGGAAATGTCTCCAGTGGTGTAGGTGATTTTTTCCTCTACCGAGGGCTTGTCTTCGGAGTCCATGATAGCAAATTTGACGTCGCTAGTCTTGAAGGGTAATCAAAGATTGAGCAAGTGTCTCGCAGGTCCACGTCTCTGGTCAGGTTCTGGTTGATTAAGCAACCCCGCAATGTTACGCAAATGAGTTGTAATTTCCGGAGCTGTAAAGTTGAAATCTAGCTTTCTAGCATTCGATCCAGCTTAATCGTTGAATAAGGGGAGAACAAGACGGATTTAATCCAATTGAGATGTGATGTGGCTGTTGAATGAAGATGAAAGTTGACACGAAGTCGGCACTAGTCCTAGCTTGGCCAAGCCGTTAGCTTACACTCACGTGGATTCATCACGTGTATACTGGACGAAAGACTCATAATCGCTGTGGTGCTTCATCTTTGTCAGTTGAAGCTCAGGTATTCCATTACACTTGGCAAGCTGTCAAAAAGCGAGGAAAAAGTGGCTGGCGTTATGTCCTTTCAGAGGGCATTCGTGTGGGCAATCCCAGATGCTTGTTCGCTTGCTATGATTATCGCCAATTTTGACATGACAAAAACGTGTCTCTGGTGTAGCCTCGAAGCGAGAAATCCGGTTCATTTGAGCAAGCTTGACCAAAGATGCATCTATCTAGTTTTCAGGTTCTTGTCTAACCTTCAAGCAGAATCAGCGAACTTCACATCAAGAAGTTCGTATTTACCCCCATTGTTTATTTACCGCATGCCATGCACTCGCTTCCACACCGCACGACAGGCCCTTACTCGAGGAACCAATCAAAGTTTGTAGGCCACTATTTCACTCTTCCATCAACATCAATTTGAACAACACAATCTGCTAAAATGTCAAGTCGAAAGAGGAAAGCTATTGCTCAGTTCGACTGCCGGTGCGATAACCAGTTTCATGATAGCCAGAGACAATGTGACAAGTTCGTCAAGCATCAATTGGCAATCACAATAACTCCACAGTAAGTTCTACCTCACCTTCGATTCTTCCTGTCCATATCGGTCAGTTCTATAGGAGGATATAATTGTCGTTCTACCCTAACCTCGTCGCCGGAAAACAGCGGAATAGCTTGCTTACTGGCGACTGACAGATTCTTCTCAGCGCCAATTGAAACAGTTCAGCTAACTTTGGAATAGGGTCTTGCCATTCTCGGAGACTGTCACCCTGCTTGTGGGCCCAGACAAGCAAATGTTCAATGTGCACAAAGATCTCCTCGCCCTCAACTCAGGTTACTCCGTCAGCTGTTCAGCCATGTCGATCAAAAGATGACTTTACCAGAAGTCATCCCCTGCGAGTTTGCAGGTTTTGTGACCTGGATGTACAATATGTCACTTTCGACCTCCACAACTGATGCCATCACGGATGACCCGCTTTTACTCCTTGTTCGCCATTGGGTTTTGGGAGGCGTCCTCCTTGCCCCGAGCTTCCAGAACGACACTTTTCTGCACTTCCAAGACTCCTGCCGTCATAACACGAAGTCAAGCTGGCCTGATATCGATTTCTGTGCGTGCTATCTACGAGATGACACCTGCTGGATCCAAGTTGAGGAAATTCGCGGCAGACTCCATGGCAACATAATCTCCTTTCAAGAAACACAAGCCGGGATCCTCGGCGAAGGCTTTGATGCAGCAATTTGTCGATAGGGTTGTCTTGAACGGGGAAAGAAATTTGGATTTATTGCTTGCAGTTTTGACATATGCAGGCTGGTGTGTGACTTGATCGACTCTCAACGTGTTGGGCTGATCATATTTGCTAGGTGCTATCATCATTTCTTCGACACCCCTCAGCTCACATCCTTGATATCGTTTGCTGCCACTCTGGTCAACGATTTGCGCATCATGAGACCCCTCGCTAAACATTCCCGTGGATTCTTCGATGCGGCAATACGGGAATCCATGATTGCTAAAGGGCAATGCTTCGATACTTTGAAGCCTGCCGTAGCATCAGTAAGACTTATAGAGGAACGTCGAGCTGCTCTCGGTCATTGGTTTCTCATGTCCGTGTAAGTTTTTTGTCAACTGCAAATCACGAAGCCTGTTCTCTAATCAATCTCAGAGTAGGTTCCTTCTTCCAGCGAGTAGATACCGCAAAGTGGACACCATATCTTGACAAATGTTGCGATTTGCTATATGAATTTGGTCATCACCGTCATGACAGGTTTGCTGTCGCTCTGATCAGAATGCAACTTGTATCTGAAAAGATATATCAGAACCCTTAGCATGGAAGCTCAGAAGGACGATCCAATATCGCTCCTCCAGTATTATACCTCAAAGCTTTACAGAACGAGATGAAAACACTACGAATTGATCTCGCAGCTGAAATGAACGGTAATCGTAAGAGCTTCAAGTCATATTCCTCCGAGCTTCGAAGCTAATCTTTAGCCTAGCATTTCTATTCTTAGATTATCACAATCTTGAGATCTCGCTGTATAAGATTGCGCTGTCCAAATCAGGATTTCTCACAAAGTTTTCGAATCGGGACTTCAACCGAGTCGAATACCTTTTTGCGTGCACAGAAGCTGTTCGAGCATTCTCTGACAGACTGCTTCGCATCCCCCCCAACAAGTATCATTGCATGTCTGCAAAGCTCAACATGGACTTGACATGGACCATGGGTATCCTGCAGTTGCTTTCGACCTTCGATCATCCGGACTGGTATCTACCGTGGCTGCGTGAGACAATTAGCTTCGCCGACTTGCTTGGAAAGCTTTCGAGCATATTTTCCGAAATCAAAGCAGCGCTGAACCTCGATCCAAATACCACAGAAAGACTGGACATGTTCTCGCAAAGTGCGAGAAAGATGGGATGGATCAAGATGTTCGTGGAGAAAGGAATCACTGGCGTCGTAGGTCAAGACAGAGAGTCACGTGTTTCGGCAGCTCCATTCACTGCAGGTGAAATGTCCGATTTAAATGGGGGTGGATTCATGGACTATATGGACGATGCATGGATGCAGGATATACTAGGTCCTTGGGAATATTGATCAAAACACCTTGTCCTCGTGGTTGAGATTTGCTTGCCCCTCAATTCGCGGTGGCAGCAACTACGGGGACGGAGCACTAGCTGATTGCGATAATTCTCCTGCTCCGGTCCCGTTCGAGCCAATCGCCATCCTTGGACCATATGCAGTCTCCACAACAATGCCACCCAACCCTGATATCTTTACAGGCTATATATGGCCACCGCATGCATCTCCATTGATGATCGTTCTCTTCAACCCAAAGGTTCATTCAGAGTTCGCGATAGGACCGTCAACTGGGACCCCGCACCTTGAAGCATTCATTCGCTGCCCAAGCTGCACAAGATGGGCATGAAGTCAACAACAATTCCTACCGAAGGGAAACAGGATGAAAAGAGCAGTTCCAGCGATTTGGGTGCTGCAGAGCCTCTGACAAAATCGAATAAGCCTTCTACCGGAACCGAGAAATCAGAGCCTCAAGTGCATTTGACGGACGAGAATTCAACTGAAAATGACGAATACATCTCGGGGATAAAGTTATTGCTCATCGTCGGAGTCGTCTCCTTGTCAATGTTCACGATGCTTCTTGATACCTCAATAATCGTCACTGTAAGTTGACTTCCCATGTTCCCCGAACATGGTGCCAAAACTGACACCGCGAAGGCCGTACCAAAGATCACCAGTGACTTTCATTCCCTCGGCGATGTAGGATGGTACGGGAGCGCGTACCTCTTGACTAGGTCAGCTCCACCAGTCCGGAATTCATTACAGTAATTGACTTCAGAACAGTGCTTCCTTTCAACCATTAACAGGCAAGATATATCAAAAATTACATTCTAAAGTACACATTCTTCAAACACATTTACAAAAATATGCGCTCATGCGGCTTTTAGTTCACCTACGTGTCCTTTCTAGGTCTTTTTGAAGTTGGCTCTTTACTCTGCGCCGCTGCGCAAACTTCAGATATGTTCATTGTCGGTCGAACAATTGCAGGTATTGGCGGCTCTGGGCTTGCGACAGGAGGGCTTACTATTATTTCGGCCTGTGTTCCATTAGAAAAACGAGCAAGTGAGTTTGTACGCAGTCGTTCTACCGTTCAGTCTGACATATATTACAGCGTATGTGGGATTCATGATGTCAGGTAAGTCCAGTCTCTGTGGGTTTTGTATTCCACCTAATGATCTTAGTCGGCTTGCTTGGAACCGTTGTCGGGCCCGTGATGGGTGGGATTTTGACTCAGTACACAACGTGGCGATGGTGTGAGTTTTTCGTTTTCATATTCACTCGTACTTCGACTTACTTACTTTAGGCTTCTACATCAACCTCCCGATGGGTGCAGTGGTCGCCCTCTGCCTTCTGCTCATCCATATACCGGACATCCGAGGCGATCCTTCTAGCAAGCCGAAACACACATTCAAATCTCTCTTCCACGACCTTGATATTACGGGCTTCTCGATATTCGCACCGTCAGTAGTGATGTTTCTTCTTGCACTACAATGGGGAGGAGTAGCATATCCGTGGAAAAGTGCAACCGTCATCGGGCTGTTCTGTGGCTCGGCAGGCCTATTGGTAGTCTTCCTGGCATGGGAAAATAAGAAAGGTGATGAAGCGATGATACCACTCGCAATGGTCTCGAAACAAGTCGTCTGGAGTGCGACATTGTCAACATTCTTTCTCTATGGAAGCTTGCTTGGTCAAGCTTACTACCTGGCTATTTACTTCCAGGCCGTGAGAGGACTCTCACCTAGCTTAAGTGGGGCTTATGCACTTCCTGGAATCTTGAGTCAAGTCGTGTTTGCAGGTGTCTCGGGTTTTGGAGTCTCCAAAGTTGGCTATTATCTACCCTTCACCATCTTTGGATCGGCAATGAACAGTATCGGCACAGGCTTGATGAGCACTTTTACGCCCAACAGTCCAACAGCAGCATGGGTCTGCTATCAGATCATCAGCGGAGTCGGTCGTGGTTGTGCATTTCAGATGGTATTCTTGATCTTGATCACCCTTTTGTCAAACTCATGCTAACTGTTCTCAGCCTATGATAGCAGTCCAGAACACCCTTGCCAAAATCGAGCATCCAGTCAGCATGTCCATCATGATGTTCGGACAATCCATAGGCGGATCAATTTCTCTCGCCATTGCTCAAGCTGTGTTCAATAGTGGTCTCGACGGTGCCCTGAAGTCTCGCGCTCCAAGCGTCAGCTATGAGCAGGTCACCGCAGCTGGTGCGAGGGATTTCAGAGATACCCTCCCAGCCGCTTCGGGCCCAGGTGTCGTTTCATCGTACAATGAGGCGATTAACCATGTTTTCTATCTCGTTGCTTCTTTAGCAGCTGTTGGATTTGTATTTAGTTGTGGTTTGGGATGGAAGAGCGTCAAGAAAGCGAAGGAAGAGGACACGGCTACTGCGGAGGCATGAACACACGGCACCTCCGAGTGTACAGATGATGTATTGTTTCATATATCAGTACATTTGGCGACTCTGGTTTTTTGATGTCATATTATAGAAGATATCCAGCGGAACAGCATTTGTGATAAGTCCCATTCTAGTACTCCTGCCCGCAGTTATTCGGCTTCGACCCCACTTTCGATGACAACCTTCAGCGAATACGGAGTTCAACGACCAACCACAACAATCATTTCGATTTAGGCAATGCATCATTTCGTACATTCAATCGTGGATATTGACATTTACAAGACCCCTCTTGCCAATTCCATGTGTCAAGATTCAGCATCTTTGAAGTGTTCAAACCTATCCCACTCTCCACCTAGTCTTGCCCCGCACCAAGCGGGCTAAGGGACCATTGCCAAATTTCTTCATTACTTCTCTCATGAGCACTGCGGTGATCTCATTTGATTCTCTCTCTATCAATCATTAAATAATATTATTCCTTCGCTTCAAAATCTTGGCACTCAGTTCAGAAGCGTGTTGTTCTGAGAGGTCTTTGACAGGCAGACCCAACCTTCCCTAGAATTATTTCCCATCGCACTCATGACGACGGGGAAGATACCACAGAACATAATCGCAAATGAGCCTGCACCTGCCCTCTCGGCACCTCGGCCAGATGTCGAAGTCGACATCTGCCCCGATGGGGGTTACGGATGGGTTCAAGTAGGTGTAGGCTTCACCATCAACGCGTTTACATGGGGTCAAACAGCTGTAAGAAACCACGTCTCTCGTTCCAGAACATTGATCTCTAACAAGTATAAAGTCCTACTCGATATATCTCGCGCACTACCTCTCGCATGACATGTTCAGCACCGCCACATCCGTCGACTACGCATTCATCGGCGGCATCCAATTTGCCGTCTCACTCCTCATCGCACCCCTCGTAACAATCGTCACCCGAAAACTCAGCACTCAACCACCAATGCTCATTGGCATCCTGCTCCAAACAATTGGATTCATCTGTGCATCCTACGCTACACAGATCTGGCATCTCTACCTCACACAAGGCCTCCTCCTCGGCCTCGGTCTCGGCTTCATCTTCGTACCTTCCACCCCCGTAATCTCCCAATGGTTCTCCAGAAAGCGCAGTCTCGCACTAGGTATCAGCTCCGCAGGCTCAGGTGTGGGCGGTCTCATCTTCTCATTTGGGATCCAGGCAATCATCGATAACATCTCGCTACCTTGGGCATTCAGGATAACTGCTATCGTCTCGGGAGTCATGAACCTCCTCGCCGTAGCTTTAATTCGAAATAGGAACTCGGCTGTCAAACCGCCCCAGTTGGGTTTTGATACTAAGCTTCTGGTACGGTATGATGTGCTGCTGCTTCTTGGATGGGGATTTCTAAGTATGCTGGGATACATCACGTTGCTGTATTCGCTTCCGGACTTCTCTGCCTCCATCGGTCTTTCTAGAACGCAAGCTGCTGCTATTTCTGCTTACCTGAACTTGGGAACGGCCATTGGAAGGCCGATGGCAGGATTTGTGAGTGACAAGTTGGGGAGGATTGAAGTCGCGGGTGTGTTGACTTGCTTCTGTGGGATTACTTGCTTTGCGATCTGGATCCCGGCAACCAATTATGGGGCTACAATTTTCTTTGCTATTGTCAGTGGTGCGGTCGTTGGGGTTTTCTGGATGGTAAGCCTCGCCAATTCTGCCCCGAATCGCTTATTGATGGATATTAGACCGTTTCGCCAATTGCGGCTGAGGTCGCCGGTTTGCCTCAGGTGCCGTCTTTACTGTCGATTATGTGGCTGACGATTTTCCTGCCCATTTTGTGTAAGTCGCTAAAATGTCTTCCGTTATATGAGAATCCTTGCTGACCATGGATATCAAAGTTGCTGAGGTCATTGCTTTGAAGCTGAGGAGGCCGGGGGCGAGCAATGAGTATCTTTACCCTCAAATATTTGCTGGTCTTGCTTCGGTCTTGGCTAGTGCATGTCTTCTAGAGCTGTGGCGGTATAGGAGGGGAGGATTGTTCAAGAGGAAAGCTCAGGAATAACTCAATACCTCAGAACCAAATAGGACGCCGACGATCTGAGTGAGTCAGCAAAATGCATCGGAAAGAGAAAAAAAAGGAAGTCTGGAAATATCTTCGGACAGCACCAGGAAATTTAGAATACAAAAATAAGTAATGGAGCTCTACTAGATCTTTCTGATGCCGAAATACTCGAACATGTCCGGCGGTTAGATTTGGATCGCATCCACTCCTATTGTTCCTTGGTACCTGATCAATTCCCCTTGACCTTCGCAGCCTCCACTTCAGCATGAAGTTCATGCTCAATCTCTCCAACATCGATATCCACTTTACCCTTCCGCACCATCTCGACATCTGGTACATTTGAGTGCTTTTCTCCTTCGAAGATTGCATCGATCTCTTCGAGTGTCTTGCCTTTTGTTTCGACCCAGAAGACGGCCTTGGAACATCAGCTCACGTCCTACGCCTCTGATTTTCTTGGAAATGATAGTGGGAACTTACAATGAGAATAACAATGACAATGTCCCAGGAGCCATTGACCATATACATCTTCCACCCAATATTGCTGAGGCCGATAGGCATGATGAAGACGAATACAAGACTGGGCATATGGTCAGCGGAGATTGTATAGGGGGAAGGCAATGACTTACGCGAAAGCGTTCAATGCGAAAGAGGAAAACGCCACCCCATTAGCACGGATGGAATAATTCATCACCTCAGGTGGATACAGGTACAATAGTGGGGTCCAAGCAATTGAGTAAAATCCTTGGAAGAGAAACATCACTGCCACATCTCCGTAGACAAGGCTTTGCGAGGCATTATCTGGGTCGTCCGCATACATTTTGGATAGGCCACCAATGATAAATAGGCATATGACGAGAAGACATTCAGATAGAATGGCCGTAGGTTTTCGACCCCACCTCGCAAGCAGGTGCGTGCCTGCCAAAGCGCATAGTAGACACCAGACATTCAAGACAACGTTCTAATAAGTCAGCAGAATCTCAAAACTTGGTATGACGGAGATCTTACAGCCTTCAACTGCTGTGTAGTACTTGTGATACCCGCTGTATCAAGTTCCGCACCAAGATAATACGAAGCAATAATGTTGCCCGCAATGCATGAAAATGGTCCAGGCGACATGCCTATGAGAAACCTCTTCCTTGCTGTGGGTGTCTTGATCATCTCTTTAGGACTCATGGTTCGTCCTTCCTTCTTTTCCCATTCGATGGTGTCGATAATCTCTTTGTAGACGACGAGAACGATGGGGTTCATGTCATCACCATCGGCGTTTGTCTGCGCCACGACAGTTCTGGCTTCCTGGAAAAGCTCTTGATGGACGAGCCAACGAGGAGATTCAGGACTGAAAAGAATAAGTTTCTGCAGTCTTGATAGTAGGTTACGAAGATGTGGAGCTTACATAAAAGGCAAAATGATAATACACAAAAGCGAGAATATCCCTTGGAGAAGTGAAGGTAGTCTCCAAGCCCAAGTCGAGTCCCACTTCCCCGTACCGAGAGTAATTCCTGCTGCAATGAGAGCACCAACACTTTCATAGCATCAGATTCTCATATCAGTACTTTGCATAGCATCCGGACTTACTAGTAGAAGTCATTGAGCAGACCGACACCCCACGCACGCCACCTGCTCGGAAACGTCTCTGACAAATATACGCCCCCCGCAATGCCCGACACAGCACTACCAAAACCCAACACGATACGTGCGACCACAAACATCGCAACATTCTGCGCAGCAGTCTGCAAAAGTACCCCGATCAAAGTCACAGCTGAACCCCAGAAAATCGCCGGCCGACGGCCAAAACGGTCGGCAAAAACACCTGCAAATATGGGTCCGAAGAAGCCACCAATAAATACAGATGCGGTGTTCAATCCAGTCGTTGCAGCGTTGAGCTTGAAATAATCTGTATACGATGGGAGGATGTTGAGGCCGTTGAGCATGGAGCCGTCATACCCGCCAGTGCAGGACTGGACCATGGAGCAGATCATAAGAAGGAAGGAGAGCACCAGCGTAGATTGAGGGACCCATGCTGGCATCCAGGTTCCTGTTGGTGATTTCTGTAGCATTGTTGAGGGAAGAATGAAGGAACGAAGAATGAAGGATGTTGGAAGTGGAGATGTTAGATGTAGAGGAGGGGTGCCAAGAGATTTATATAAATGCTTCTGTTATCTCAACTGTACACAACCACGCAGGCTCACTGATAAGCATTTGTGATGGTTGGACTCTAGCCTGTTTTGATAGTCCATCAAACGTTGCACCGGATCGACAGTGCCGCCTTTAGTAGTTGTCGCATTGTTAACAACACGCTTCGGCTGAACAGGGAAGTTTGGATGCTACCCCATTTATATGCTACTTTCTCCAAAATATAGCGCCCTTCTTTTATTTCAACCGTATAGAAAGGTAGACATTCACCTTCCACTCGCGATTGCAGGCTGTGAAGAACAAGTTCAATAAACATACCTCGTCGGAGTCGGCTGTTGACAAGAGTGGGGTAAAGCAGGGGGCAAAGTGTAAGCGAAAGCCACTTCCCCGCAAGCCAAAAGCTTCATTCGACCCTCGATTGATCCTGCTCCACCAACGAAGAGTGGGATACTCCTAAGTTCCATCCAAGTGCCAGACTTTCTTTTTATCAGTCAACAACACCCATTAACATCCAGAATGACACGCAAGCCAGTCATAGCAGTTGCAGGTCTTGCCTGTGAAACCTCAACCTTTACACCTTCACGAACTTTGGCACCAGCATTCCACCCCAAACGCGGCTCCGAGATCTTCGACAAGCACACCTTTATCCGCCCAGGAACGCCACTTGGCGATGCAGCAGAATGGCACGGCGCGCTGATAGGCCATGCGCTACCCGGTGGAGTGGTAACCAAGACTGCCTTCGAAGAGCTCGCGGGTGAGATTGTGGCTCGACTTACCCGCATCGTGGATGCGATGCCATTGGACGGACTTTGGTTTGATATTCATGGTGCTATGTGTGTAGAGGGTATGGATGATATCGAAGCAGAGCTTTTGAGGAGGATACGGAAAGTTATTGGGCCAAAAGTACTCGTTTCGGCATCAATGGACCTTCATGGCAATGTCAGCCGGGAATTAGCTCATCAATCAGACTTGATAACGTGTTATCGGACTGCTCCGCATGTTGATGTCGTGGAGACGAGGCAACGGGCTTGCAAGAATCTGGTAGACCTTTTGAACCGGAGGGATGGATCTACGAGACCGTACAAGGCGTGGGTACCGATTCCTATCCTGCTTCCTGGGGAGCAAACATCTACCCGTCTCGAGCCAGCGAAGCATATCTACGAAGCGGTTCCTGGTGTAGAGGCAATGGACGGTGTTATTGATGCAGCGATCTGGGTCGGCTATGCATGGGCAGACGAGCCAAGGAATCGAGCTGTGGTTGTAACAACGGGATGGGACAAGAAGTCCGTCTCAGATGGAGCCGGGAAGTTGGCGAAGATCTTTTGGGCGGCACACAAAGACTTCAAATTTGTTGCTCCAACCGGATCTTTCAGAGAATGTCTCGATACTGCGCTCACCCCAGATGCGAAGCGTCCATACTTCATCTCAGACTCTGGAGACAATCCTACTGCAGGTGGATCTGGAGATGTCTCATGGGGTCTCACTAAACTTCTTGCACGCCCTGAATTTCAGCAGGAAACTGGCCCAAAGGTCATCTATGCGAGCGTTCCCGGACCTGAAGCTATCAAGATTGCCGTGGATGCTGGTGTAGGAGCGACGGTGACGGTTACAGCGGGTGCTGAAATTGACAACCTACATGCCGGCCCAGTGACCATGACAGGACGAGTTCACTCAATCAAGCATGGGGACAAGGATGCCGTCGTTGAAGTCGTCATCCAAGTTGGCAGTGTTTTTGCAATTCTCACAAAGCTTCGGAAACCGTATCACCACGAGAGCGATTTCACAGAACTTAATCTCAAGCCTCGATCAGCGGATATCGTCATTGTCAAGATCGGGTACTTGGAGCCAGAATTGTACGACATGGCAGGGGACTGGATGCTGGGTCTCACGCCTGGCGGCGTGGATCAGGATATTGAGAGACTGGGACATCATCGCATTCGTCGACCGATGTGGCCGTTCGACAAGAAGTTCGAGACAACGCCAGATCTTTCTGCGAGGCTGATATCTCCTTCAAACGAACCTCTTTCGGGGCCGGATGAATGACGAAATACAACAATATTGTGAGGGAATAGTAAGACAGCGAGAGACCATGATCAATCGTGCCCCAGAGAACATTCCCCGCCTCCAGTCCTACTTTAATACTTATCACCATTCAAAGACTCGCCTATAATTCTCAATTTCCAGAACATTCATTAACTCTAAAACTAATTTAGCCACATCACTACAGCAAGAAAGTAAATCTCGGCCCTGGCGTCATTGGCAGATTTGTCAGTTGACGTCTCGATGGAACCCGTGCCCAACCAAGCACGCGGTCCATGGTCTTCGACTGCGCCAAGGAGGGTTTGCTCCCACCATTGCAAACCTCTTTGTAGCCATTCATGTGCGGGTCCCATTCGTAGACGACCTTCATATTTTCCTCCACGTTAGTACCTGGTGTCCAATTCTTGCTGTCCTCCGCTTTCCGAAACTCCTCTAACTCGCAAAGGCGGAAGATTACGTCTTCAACCCTCGGCATGTTCTCCACAATGAAATGAAGTTGCTAAACCGGTGTCTGAATTCATTCGCCCGCCATGTGTCCTGCTTGCGTCCGAGCCTGTCTAGTTCGTTATTCACAATTTTGTCTCGGGAAAGCGCAAGTGCAGCTACGTCTAGTAATATGGTTCTCGTATCTTCAAGAACGTTAAACTCTCTTCGGCGATCTGGGAGTTATAATTCTCCCTGACAAGCGAAACAAGGGTTTCCACCTTTCGGGTCATTAGTTATTGACCCCAAGATTGTCGCATACCATACCAGCCGCGCTGCGGTGGCGAGGTATTCCTCATGCCGCCTGGTGTGAAGTCGACGGTATCAAGAGCAGGATTGAAAGAAATGGCACAACTCAGCCAATGAGAATCTAGCGCAACATCTCCGGTATTGGCATGGGAGGAGAAGAAAGCTCTCTTGCTTCAGTGCCTCTTGTCTGTTCGAGTTCGTATCGTGATTCGACGCAACTATGTAGGAGTGGCGAGATAGACTGTCCTTTGGCTTGCTGGATCAGCCGTGGAGAAACGGCTGCTTTCTGCCATATGATTATGCGTACCTCAGCTGGCAGCATTGAGAAATGAGGGAATGTTCGAGCGGGAGAATGATGACGGAAGAGATCCGGATCGATGTCTTGGGTGACCGCCATTGTGTGTATTTTGTAATGCTGTTGAAATTGCACGGTATGTCGAGCGTAAATAAGATCAAGTGATGATATGAAATCTGGTGTGGTTGGAGTGTAGTGGAACGAAGAAGCTGGAATGCCAAACGTCCGGCGACGATTATATTCAACTAAAGTATGTGCTTCAAATTTTTATCCAGTCTGACTGGAATGGAGTGGTTTACTGGAGTCCTAAATGTTAGGTCCCATTGTCCGTCAGGCTATTTGATTAGGTTCGATCGAGAATTCGTCGACACCAAATATCGCTGGTTGTCCAGCATGATAGAATTTCTAATCGTCGTCATTTCCAGTCTCACGGTAGATTTCCTCCCACGTTCAGCCGATCATGGGTTGAACGCATCGGTACTTCTTGCTCTTACCGAGAAATATTGACGTGCGCTAAAAGTTGTTCGTCACTGCCAGATCACTGCCAGGCACAATGAAGCTAGCGCATCACGCTTTCCATTTCCAGACCGGCGAGGATTCAACGGCCAGCTGCTTTGGTTTGGGCACCCAGATAGCACGAACAGCAAATCTATATGTTTAACCACGAGTTTCTCAGCCAGGAGCCCCAATATCTCTAAAAATTGTGAGCTTCTTGCAGTTTCAGATGCACCAAGATGCCTGTCACGACGCATCCCGCAGGCTTCCCCTCTGAGCCGTTATCGGAAACTCGCCCGGGTCGACCCAGATACAAACCCAGGTTCTCAATCAACGCTCCACGTCAAGTCTCGAGCCCGGAAGAGCTTTTCAAATGGTCCTGCAGTATGTTACCCTGTGATTTGCTTCTCGCTCTTGACATGGAGACGTGCAACTGTCTAACTTTGCATAGAACCCCATAAAAACAAGGATTCCGGATATTTACAATCCTCCTTTGAGAAAGCATTCGGGCATGGCAGTGGTCGTACGATATATAGCGCCCCCAATGGTCTGGTACATGGCTGTATTAAAGCTTATTTCGAGCACCTCCATCTTGTCATCCGACCAGATGACGTGTGGCTATCAATCCTTACTCAGCTCAACATGTAGTAAGTATTCACTCGGCTTGTCTCATGGCATCGAGACGAGGCTATCTTCCATTCAACCTTCGCTGACATCTCGAATAGTATCATCCGGAATGCCGAAGCCTTGCGCTCCAAGTTCGTTTGCCATGAAGGTAAAAAGAAGTTACAAATTCACATCGGCGGCAAAGGTGATAACCTGGGATTTTCCAAGTTCGTGCAGGACATAACAGAACAGATGCAGGAGCAAATTTTGGACAAGGTCTTGGGAGATTGGGTCATGCCTGACTTCACTACCACAACGGAAAACGATAGAGTAGTGGCAAGTGTTACTTTTATGGGTGCCATGTCGGCCTATTTTGATTATGGTGGTCGGACTGGCTGTGGGTTGCCATCTGTTACTCTCATGGGCGAGCAGCGGGATTGGGAAACCATCCTAGAGAAACTGGAGAAAGTGAAGACTCTTGGTGATGAGCCGACACAATGGTTTGTGCCTTGCCCTATTCTTTTGGCAGCAAGTGGTGTTTTACTGAAGAATAAATGCTGACACCGACACCTCACAGGCACCACCTCTTGGTGCCAGTCATCAGCCGATTCATCAAAACTTTTAGTGAGCCAAGTTCCGAGTCCACAAAAGATTTTTGGGGGAAGATTGTGCACCATCAACGTGGCGGCTCTGGTCAGCCAGACTATTACTCTGGCTGGCTGAATGCGTTCTCATTCTGGAATGAAAATGGTTACTGCATGTACACAATCCCTCGCCCATCGTCGGAAAACGGGAACGGAGTGGAACGTCTCAAACTCGATGGCGTCACCTATCACCGCATTCGCCCGGAATTTGTCACTCAAGGCTGGGTCAGTGTTGATATCGAAATCGATGAATCCGCAACTGGGCATGGTATTTATGTAGTGGAAATGTTCGCTGGAAGTGTTGGTATGGATCTCAACGCAAGTGGCGATCATGGCCAACAGCTGGATACTGTCAAACCCGTTCTGGGCTGGTGGGTATACCTGAAGGACTCGGCGCAGAAACCGAACACAGACTCGAGTGAAAGAAGTATTCCAGAAACGCTTGGAGCTGAACATACAGTGATGGAGGAACGGAGACTGAATATGTGGAGGTCGCTAGAAGTCGAAGTTTGAGTACCTGTGCCAGTGGGATGTCAACACAGCTTTTCATAATTATTCGGATAGGGCGCATGAATCCAGCATAATTAAACTGTCCAATGAACATCATTCTCGCTTGGAAGTGAAACCTATGCCAAGCATCCCAACCTCTTCTCGACGGTCAGCCGCGAGTGCCAGCTCATCATCACAGCCACCAAACAAAACAAACAACGAAATGATCACGTCTCCACGGCGAGGGGCGCGTCTACATCGCGTCGCGTCTCTTCTCAGAATCTTGAACCAACCTCTCCTGCGCTTCTCCACCAGTCAAAACCCTGCGATCCTCGCTTGCCAATCACATCTCGCCCCCTTTTCGCGATGAAACACCAAGCAAGGCCACGCTGACCACCACATATCATGTGCGTTCTTTGTTTACAGGCTGAAAGAGTCATCGACGCGATGTTGATGCTGGGTTCTGGATCACGCATGGCGCTGTGTATGGTATAAGTTGAGTTTCTGCGCGAGTGCGCTTGCTTCTTTTTATTTTCGTTACTTCGTATGCAAACCTTTCAGAAATGCACTGCTGGAACTTCTTTGTCATTTTCTTCTGAATTGTACGATATTACTAGAAGAGCTTCTGGATTGTGGAACATCTCAAGTTCGAACAACCCATCTTCGCCGCATCTTATCAATCGTATTGGTCACGTGCCTGTTACGACACTCTCCACCAGCTCTTAAGGGTTGGAGACACACAATTCCCCGTCCCGTCGTAAGTGCTCCTCTGAGATAATTTATGCCATTTCTCATGTAAAATAGATCATGGGTTCTACGGCACCGAACTCCCCCGCGTCGTCGACTTCCAGCTCGCCCTCGCCAACGAGCACCTCGCGTACTACTCCGCCTCCATCCCCTCGCCCAACTTCTGCTCCACTTGCCAAAACCAAAGACCACCTGACTACACTACCTCCCGAACTCCTTCTTGCAATCATTTCACATCTGCCCAGTTCAAACAGCCTCCTGCCTCTCTCGCAGACAAACATCTACCTCCAAACATTCCTCCTCAACACCCATGCAGCAACCATCTGCAACACATTCATAACCACGTATCATTCGTATGCTGCGTCTATACTCTCCGCCAAATACCGGGATGGCTGGTTCCTCCCCACTCATGAAGCCGTTCTGGGGATCGAAAGGCGTATCACAAGGGAGCTTGTTCGCAAATCTGGCTGCGGCTGTGTAGACTGTAGGACCTACCTACACTCATCGAGATCCACTGCAGCATCTTCATCTGATCTCTCGCTGGCCTCAGACTCCAGCACACAGGGGTGTCTCAAACTCCCATGTTTCCCCACCCCACCCACTCGACCTGCACAGCCGCAAGTAACCTGCAAAGCACAGCATCTTATTGACAGTCCGTGGAAGTTATCCTTGTCCGGACCTATGTTTCTGGTCTTCCTGGAAAGGTATGAGTGGGAGATTGAGACTAGGTATGCCATGCTCGAAGCTGAATGTAAGGATGCGGACGCCGCGAAACGAGAAGAGGAAGAGCGAAGGTTCGAATTCATTGTGGGGAATTATTCTGTGCGACGATTTCTGGAGGATGTCGAGAGAGAATTCGAGCCTGCTGTTCGAGAGCCAACTCCTGTCAACAGTGGTCGGCCAAAGAAGGGATTGGGCAGAAGACTCGGTGGAAGCATGAGGAGGGGTTGGGCGAAGAGCAAGAGAATGCTTCAAGCGAAGGAGAAGGAAGAACAGAGTGCTAATCAGAGTAGAAACTCTCCTCCTCCATTGTTTGGTGAGATTGGGAGACTTGACAGGGATACTGCGACGGTTCAAAAGCATGATAGGTCGTGGATGACGGGCTTGCTGTGGTATTATGGCTTGCAGAATCCTCCACCCTCGCCACAGCCTCAGTCTGCATCAACAGAACCTCGAACTCAGAAACCAAATAAGTCAGCGTCGAACTCGGAAACAGTAAGTCAACCAAAGATTTCCGAGAAATCAGAATCAGAAAACGTCGACAAGAAGAAAGCTCGAAATTGCATGGCGGATGTCAAGACTGGTATAGATCACGTGGGCGGGAAGCTGAAACAAGTCTTCACACGATGTAAATATGTTGGTGGATTCCAGACTTTGGATGGTTGAGCTGAGCTCGCCCTCCTATCTATATACTTAAGAAGAGATGTGCATACACACTGTTTATGTCTTTCGTTTAGCGCTTTCCTTTGTATCTTCATATATAAGCATAGGTCGAACCTTTCTCTTGCTGTTGATGCCCTTGCTCCTTTTCCGTCGATGCTCCAGAAGTGGAAGCGAAATTCTTCTCTGTCGGAAATCACAGGTAAATCTGGTAGTCCAATTTTTGATTTCCATTTGCAGGGTTTCGAAGCCGGGGGCTAGGAGCTGTGATCGAGGCGACGTTAGAAATATCATTTTAAGGGAAAATCACCATCAAAGAGGCCGAATCGGCATCTAGAAGGCAGTTAGTTGTGCGGACTAAGACAGTGTGCCGTTCTAGTGTTAGCTAGACAAGGGCCGAGTGGGGACACTTCCTGGAGCGAAATCGTCATGTGACAGACCCTAATCCCGGGTAATCGGGTTTTGACTAGTATAGCTCGTTAGTGTTTGTAATCACTACAGTTCGCGATCGGGTATATACGCTTTGGAGGGAACATTTCCAACAAATAAAATATTTAATGAGGATATGTCAAGACTCTGGTCAAATTACCGATGGAACAAACGAAAACAAATTCAATTCCCATTCTATGTAAATACTAGAAGTGAAGTAACAAAGATTTACACTGAGAACAGTCCATACTGTGTCATACAGATAAAACAACCTCCAAATGACTCGCGTGTTGACAGGAAATGTTGACTGAGAACCTCCGGTTATGACTGTATTCAAGCACTATGAGCGGAAATGACATAGCTTGTCTGCTTGCTCGCAAATGTCGACATTTACAAGATTCCTCCGAGCAAGCCAGTAAGAATGGAAGTCAATCCAGTGACGGCAGCGTTCAATCCGGTAACCACAATACCCAGACCGAGACGAGCAGCAGAAACGGCTTGGGCGAATGTCGTCAAAGGACCAGTGAACGGCGCAATGGCAGCCATTGCGGCATCTATCTCTGCCTGGATGGTGGCAAGGGCAGCTATGGAAACATTAATGTCTTGTGTATGATTGTAGGGTAGCTCACGAGATACATACCTGGGGTCAAGTTGGTCGCAGTCAGAGTAATTGTAGCGCGGATGTTTTGAATAAGAGCCTGAGCATCGCGGACGCTTTGTGTCAACGCCCTGATCTGGTCATTGGTAAGACCAATTGCCTGCCCAGCGACTCCACCAATACCAGCGGTGGTAGCAGCTGTGATACCAGCTGCGGCCGTAGTAAGGGCAGCTGCGATCGCCTGGAAGTCGGCTCCAACTTGAGCAGCAACTTGAACAGAAGCCTCAACGTTTTGCTGGACACCAGAAACAAGGCCATCTACATATCATTAGTATCCCTATTCGAAGCGGAGTAGGATCGTGCGTTGAGGTGACTCACTGATTTGGCCGAGGTTCGTGGTAACAGTGTTGTTCAGGGTAGTAACTATGAGACCGATAGACTCAGTAACACCTCTCTTTTGCACAGGAGCAGGAGCGGCCAGGGCGCTTCCGAGAAGGACGAATGTGGAAATGATGGAGAACTTCATATTTTCGGTGAAGGAAGATCTGTGGAATGAATTCAAGAATGCTAGGTTGGAAGTGTTTGTTTGTGTGGTGATCTTGGTAGAGTGAGATGTGAGGAATTGATGTCTGATGCAGCTGTCGAGGAGGAATATCAAGGGGGTTTATATAGAAGATCAAAAAGACCTGGAATCAACTTAGCTGATATCAAAACATTACTTGAACTTGCTCGTTGCAAGATCTAGAATATTTAATGTCATCTAGACCTCCGACTAGTGGACACAATGCTATTCAATAGTAAAGAATTACCATCGAAGGGATCCCCCGATCCCCCGGGGTGAATGTATCCCGCTCCAGCTTCGGATGGATCAGAGGGTTGGTTGACTGGGCGTTAGATGTATGAGACTCATCTAACTGCAATAGATAGAAGATGGGACATCTGACGTCGGTGGAATAGGTGAATGTGAGATCTGCACGTAGTAAATGTTGCGATTGGGCCGATTCCAACAACTTTGTAATAGTCTGAGCAATTGGACGAGTTTGGGGCCCAAAGACATTCGGTCTGTCCGTCGAAGTAGATTCTGTACACAAGAGATACCATGATGGGTGAGGCTGAAGTTGCAATGGCTGAGGCACGGGGAGGAAGTGGGTTAGGAGGACGCCTCCAGCGCCCCCAGGAGCACAGATGTACCGAAAGCTGACTTTCCCATCAGTCAACAACGGATGAACTTCCTCGTTGAGACAAGGCTGTTTTCTCTAGCTCTATGCGGGGTAAACAGAAATAACAAGGCCAATTGTTGCTTTTACCTAGCGAGACATGTTGTCATGCGCTAAGCGAAGAATGCGCGCTTCCTTGCTGGTAACGAGAGCAAGAGTTAATGTCTGGAACATTGACGCTTACCAGCCAATAGGCTCGAGCCCATACTGAGACAGTGCTCGCTGTGTCTAGCCAAAGACGTAATAAACACAATCTGACCTACCTACTATCTGATCTGTCCAGAGAAACCTAGTTCTGTGCGCCAATATAGGATGTGTTCTTATCTGGCTGCTAAGAGATCAGCAATCTAGGGACTAAATGCTCCGGATAAAAAGATTCCTCGAATAAGGATCTTTTGTCTTTCACTAGGTGCGAATTCTGAACGAATCGGTGCTTGCTGCACGCAACGTGCTCCTTGTGATTGGTACTTCTACGATCAACTATTGATCTCTTATCTTGGTGCCGGCTGTTAATTGGCAGCGGCACGGATGCCTGCCATTAAGTTTCCGGCTTGTCAATTAAGCATAACTAAACTCTTAGGGGACGCCGACACTCTAGACCACGCACGAATTTCACGTCGTGCTTGAAGTGATCTGCAAACAACCAATTCCTAGCAAGCAAATTCACAATGTCGACATGAACACTTCTAAGAGACGATCTCACATTCTTGCACTGTCGGAAACCGCTATCGAAAAGAGTATGTCGTAGGTGGATCTGCGAAAGATGACTTATTGGAGGGGGTTTCCCAGGTCAGAAACATTGCTTGAATACGGATCGCCACTATTCATTTGCATTGAGAATGTGGGGTGGCCCCTTAATCTACTGTGATTAAAATCTTCTTAGCTCATATAATTGTCTAGACACTAACTAGAAATCTTTCTACTCTCAATTCGCTGACTCGTGGATGGCTAGGTTTACCTGGGCTTCGAGGTCTAAGTCCTGCATATTACGAGATTTGACTTCGGTTGTTTTCGCTTTCGAACTTGTGACAAAAGTACCCGAGTTTCGAAGAAGCTCGCATCAAAAGAGCGGTAAATGATACCAAAAAGTAAGCGAAGACATTGATACAAGGAGCAAGTGTATGTGGTCGAATTAAGGCCAAGAAAGATTGTCAACCAGCATAAACACGAATGTATCAAAGGCCCAAGGGTATCAGTATGGGGCAGATGCCAGACTTCCTAGCGGGGATCTCACACGAACTGGACAGAAAGCAAGCTCCGTGGAGATTTCAGTAAGATCCAGACTCGATGATCATTGCTGAACTTGTCATGAAGAGGACCCAGATGGAGATATTGATGAAGCTGAGCTGAGCTGGCTCGAGGCTTGAGGCGCGAGTTTAAACCAATTACCTTCTGGAGACTATTAGAGCACGGACATAGGTCCTGATCCGGTGTCCATAGCTTTCTTTGATCATCGACTTTTCGCGCCAAAGAGGTGGACTGATCCGAGCTGCTTACTTGAGTAGGTGGACGACCAGTTCGAGACGGACCTCACACGAACTCGCAAGAAAAAGAAACCCTTCAGGACATGTGAATGTGTTCAAGCCCAAGGAAACAGTCATCGGTCTCAAGGTGGTGTTTCCAACGACGGTAATTTGCCATGTGACTCCGTGGACCCTAAGGAGAGAAGTAGCTCGCACACAAGAGTCGAGGTCTGGACACAGATTGCATGTTTATAGTCGCCGTTTAAGCACGAACTGAGTCTGATGCACTGAGCTCATGAGTTGACTGGTTAGATGTAGATGCCTGCAACAAAAGGTTATATGTTGATGTTTGCTCACCTGAGCCATTCGCTTAACTTTCCGGGAAAGTGACTTAAAATGGAGAAATTTGGTAGAATAATGGTGCAACGAGATTGCAGTCAATGCACTAGATCTATTTACCACAATTGACCACCCAGTTTCTCAACAAATTGAATATTAGCAATCGAAGATGAGTGCCAGCCAGGACAGATCACGCCAGCAGAAATAAATGGCAACTCAGACAATTTCTCAAACCTGGTAGCCACAATAAATGACGAGTCAGACACCAGCTGCAGTCATCGAAACTATGGAGGGTGAACCCGGCGAAAAACGCAAAGAGCTATGCGCATCTTCTCCAAGCGTTGATCTTACACAGAACGTGGATGCAATCAAATTAGAAGAGATTCTCCTCGCTGGAGCCGTCACCCCTTTGAAGGCACTGTCTAGAAACGCTGATATTTTGGCAATCATGAACTCAAACATCACCATTTAGGTTAGTTAGAATCTATCCAGCTTGAGTCTAAGCACGGCTAACATTGAAGCTAGCGATTAGTATGGACCCCAGTTGCTAAATGGCACGATCTGAAGAAGCTCAGCAAGCATAACGCCGGGCTTCGCTTCGCATTCTCCGAAGACAACGCTACCCTCCTCTGCAACTTTGTCATCAAAACACGCTATTCTGAACAAGCCAAGTACCTAAGACTCGATCTCTCCTCTCCAAAACTCTCCACGAAGTGGCTAACACCTGCCGGCCCTCGAGTTGTGAGTCTGCGGAACAGCGAGCACAAATGGTGGTCAACCGTCATAGACTGCCTTGGTCTGCAGGGAAGCGAGCATCTATACAATCCTGCTGTGAGTTTCATGGAGCCAGGACCAGCCCTCCTCTATGGCTTGGAGTCTGGCATAGTGATGATCATCAATGATCCGCAGACAGGATTGGTGGCTGCTGCTATTCGAGAGGATGTTGTTACGGCTTGTCTGACTGAAATGACGAAGCCTTGGTACGTCAAGCCAAAGTTATACGGCAAATCCGTTACACCACGATCCGAGTCGGGGGCGGTCACTTGGTTTTATGATCAGGATCCTTCGGGCAGGGAGGGTGCTGTGGAGAGGTTGGAGGAGATTCTTGAGCGGGCGAAGGATCGGGAATTATTGAACTTTGAGGGCACGAATCACAGTTGATAGACAAGTGGCTGGCTTTGCAAACTAGGACGGATTCTTATTGGGAAGTGACTTCCTCACATGCTGTATTTTTTACTCCGTGAGAGATCTGCAGTGGGGTAGGCGAGCATGATCCCGCCAGCTTTGCCAAGCAATCTACTAGTTCTTCTATAGCGATGCTTTACTTGAATAAATGAACTTGCAGAAAGATGCGAAAATGACTTTAATACGAAGAACGAGGCTCGAAAGTCTACAATCAATGGAAGTCCTTCAATAGACTTGGAATTTGGAACCTTGTGCCTGCACACCACTCCAGATAATCTGGCAGCTCCAGAACAGGGTGTCGTGCCATTGACTCCAAAAAGATCATTTCGCGGTTCGCGATTACTCCGTCAATTTTCTCAGTTGTTTGATTCCAATTGAGCTTCTAGCACCAATTCAAAGCCCCTCCTCGATTCTATCGTCACGCCAAAGATCTGCCACAATCTTCGATTTTGCGGCATCGCATTCGCTACCCTCAGCATTTCCACTATCAACCTATCCATCTCCATAGTAAAAGGTAAATTAGTCCTCCGCATGAATCGCAGATCTGCTCGGGCCTCCAAAGCCAAAGAGTGATATCGAAAGGTAGCCAGGACCTGATCACCAAAATGTTCCAGAGCCTGCAGATATTGTGGACCAGGCATCAAAAGTCGGATCGTGATGTTAAAATCAGAGCTGGGACGTCCTGGGAACATTCGATGCCTGAGTGAGATCTCCTTGACCATATATGCCTCACACGATAGGACTGTAGGGTGTGTTGGTGTGAGCCAGCCTTCTACCATCTTCGTGTCCAGCAACTGAGCTACGGCGGCATATCCTGTCCTAATGACCTTATTGCAGATGTACGCGGCGTTATTTCTTATTACTTTTCGGAGCCGTCGACATGTCTTGACGAGGGAACGGAAATCGGAGGATAACAGGTTGACAAGAATTTCAAATAGGAGTTCGGGGATAAGCTTGGAGACGTAGTCGTTGTCGGTGGCATGTACGCCAGATCGAGAGGAGGCCGAAATGGCAGCAGCAGTGCCTGAGGAAGAGGGAACAGACGTGCTAGTTACTGGGTTGCTTCTGTCATCAGACATTTCGTATTCACAGACGATTGAGAGCTCGCATAGTCGGTGCGGTGAGTATGCTGAGAAAGCTCATCTGCAGAAAGCTGGAAGATGGGGAACGGAAGCAGACTACAGCACCAAGCGACCATAGGGAGACGTTCTCCGATTCAATGAACAAGAGTGGATTGGGTCTTGAGAGCAAGGAACTTGCAGCAAACAAAGAAGATACCCGAAAAGGGCGTGGCCAAAGCAGTCCTCGTTGCTGTCTTTGTTTCGAGGTCGCTGCAGCATCCATCACTGCTCTCTCCTGTTATAATACTCCCATCGACGCTTTGAAGTGGTTATGGGCAGTATCGGCTGTGTGCTCTGCGAGAAATTTGAGGTATCCGGGGTCATCCTTGAACTCGAAATCTGGCCCCTAAACTTTGTATGTTCTGTGCACCGTCTCCAAGCTCGACGTTCATTTCTTCTATTTCTTGGAAATGTGGTTGTCGTCAGCAGGGTTGGCACGCCTTTACAATCGCCCTAAACCCATCGCGTAGTGTCCGGATGTGTGATGTAGCCTGAAGCGGAATTCGAGATTTTGGATAGGTCGGGGCCACTGATTTGGCAATTGTGTTGTCTCGAACATACGTCTACGACGAAGAGGAGGTCTATAGCGGTTGCGATAGAATCCTTGTAACGAAATGCTGCGGTGATCTTGCAAGACTGCAACTTCGCAAGCCCAGCTGGCAGTTTGTGAGCAAGCGGATCAGGGGTGGCCGCGTTGTGTAGATTTGAGGATTTTGGGGAGCTTCTAGGAATTTGTGCTATAGCTTTTGGGGGAGAGGGGAGATGTTGCTCAAGTAATCTGGTATTGGCCATTGCTTGTGTGGAGAGCTGGGACTGTCCCTTTTACCGATGGGTTGCTCATGTTCAGGAATGGAAGTTGAGTGCTTTCGGAAAGCTGTGAGACCTATGGACTATCCTAAATTCGATCTGCAGAGCCGTGTCAACTTCTTAAGTTAAGAGGCGTAAATTGGAAGGGGAACTTGCCTTGGCGTTCGCATGGTACATTGAGTACATCGAGAAACTCTGTGAAGGTAAGCTATTATCACCAGAAAAGTACCATCACAGTCACAATGTAGAAACATGTATTAGAGGCAGTGGACTTATATTTGAGTAGAGCTTGTGTCAACCCTAATCAACCCTCCCTCAAGTTCACTCATCCATCCTTCAACACCGTGCAACAGCTGACCCAATTCGCGCAAGAAAGGCCAGGATCTCCAATTGGAGAAGCAGTTATATATGTGACGTCGAACTCAAGACCATATAGAGCAAGGTTTTGAGCTTGGCATCCTTCCTGCTAGCATTTCCAGTACCCTATAAGAAATCCTGGGGCTTGAGAACATCAAGACCGTGGTACCACATCCAGTCCCATGCCCTTGGGTGTAGCTTTGTAGAAAGGCAAGACGACAGCGTTTGCGACCCACTTGGCGAAATGTTCTTCGGCCATTGTTCGCTGTTCCTTTGTATTGCCACCCTTCGTCGCCATGTAGCGATGCTGAGCTCGAATACCTTGGAAATGCTTATTAAGACGCTGGAATTTGCTTGAGGTAGCTTTTAGAAAATGTCAATCAGGAGCTCGTTGGCGAGAGTGGTCAACGTAAGGGGATCCGTCTTGACTTGCTCCATGTTGACTTGCTTGTTGTTGCTTGCCATTGAAGTTGATTGCTCATGGCGGTCAACCGTGGAAAGCTGGCAGAAGGCGAATTGTTGCAAAGCAACGTTGAACAACTTCGAGGAGGTGGTTGCAAATGCGAGAACTTGAAGTTCAGGGAACAGAAAAGAAGTGGAGCGGTACACACGTCGCTTAAGCTAATCTTCGAGCTACCCCGTTTATGCCCGAGAAGCCACGTGCTATAGGGAGACGATAAGGCAGCAAGCTCGAGCGAAAGCCGGAGCAATCAATCCCACATAGAAAGATGCAAGAGTAAATTGTCAGACGCGTATGCCTGCTGACGTAGATGTGAGTGTATTCGAGGTTGCCAAAGAGGTGGCCTAATTAAACGAGGACGCGAAGGTCGCCGCAGGGCTTGATACCCGCCTTGATCCTAGATAGAGGATTCCTGAGCTTATAAGCTTTGTAGCGAATTTGAACATCAAAGGTCAACACTTTGCAATCCCACCTTGAAAGTCTGCAATCTTTCTGACATCCGCAACATAAGCTTGGAGCCCCAATATCAAGCCGCCCAAATATTTTCAACACAATTAGTAACGGACCATAACCCAAGATGTTGCAGGAAGTGTAAAGGAAGACCTGAAGGAGCACCCAAGTCAGCAATTTCATGCTTTCAATATCACATTGAATTCAGAGAGTTGCCACCTAACGACTGGTGACAATTTCAAAGAAAATATCTTTTATACCCTTATTATTCCCCGATTTTCGGCAGTAGAGGTCCTTCTACCCACACCTTACACCATCTCCTCGTCAAATACGAACCCTCCAAATTAATTGTCACCGTCTTCACCCCCTTGCTCCTCCGATGCTTCAGCCCGCCCATCTTCATCCACCCAATCTCAATAAGCTCTCCCAGAATATGTCTCGCATATGCACTCGACATTTTTGGCTCAAGGTCTCTGCCATTCTGCTCAAGATATCCAATAAATACCGGCATCGGTACCGGTTCCCAGAATCTCGGAGCGCTTCGGTATTTCCGAAACCATTTCTTCGCGAAGAACCATCCCAATCGCAGGAAATAGAGATAATCATGTTTGTCTATTGTTATTGCCATTGTGTATGCTGTGAGATCGGGCTGTGCCCTCATGGCAGCTAGGCATATTTCGCGGGCGTTCTCGTGGATGAAGGTTCGGTAGCCGTATGACGTATGTGCCAGAGACAAATAATCCCATGATGAAAGGTATGAGAGAACATGAATTAAGAGTTCTTGGGGGATTTTGCAGATGTAATTTTTGTTTGGATTGGGTGGCCGAGTCTGCAGAAATTTGGGGGTCATAATGAGGGGGGTGCGGGAAGTTCAGTGCAGGAATAGAGAAGCACAATGGCATCTTCACTTTTGGCTACAGGAAAACGGAATTTTCATCTGACGTGAGTGTGCTTTTCAGAATAGGAGAACTAGGCCACCATCTATACCAGGCCAAAGGTATCTATACTACCAAGCTTGGATCTGTTCTGGTTCTTTCCGAGACGATTACTTGACGGCGTGGATCGCTTGACAGAAGAACCCGAGAGACCTACTCGTAGAATTCCTTCTTCACACAGATATGCTCAGAGGATAGGTGATTCATAGTATAGACAGCCACAACACCCAGTTCGCTGTTTTGGGCTCCATTTGGATACTCTGAACCACTTTGACGAACATGAAAGTGTGTGTGAGGTGCCAAACTAGTCAGCAGCGGAGGCAAGACTAGTGCGCGGCGGCTAACGGCTTGAAACCTCCCAAATTATACAGTACACGAGGAATTTTTATAGTGATAGCACAGGCAACATACATGAGATAGTAATAAGTACATACAGAACAGGAACGACCAAGGTGTCTGGTGGAGGATGCGCGAGAGGGTTACTCCGCGTCGCGGGGCATACGCGTCAATTGTTCTCACCAACACAGCCGGGATCAGGAAAGTCGTCAGAATTTGTCCGAGTGGTATATAGATATATTGGGTACCGCGAATGAGATCTTCGCATATATTGAGAGCGTAAGAATAGGAAGTGAGACATCTTCAGCGCCACTTGACAGTGATCATGAACGTCATGGCCCGTCCAACAATACCTCGAAGCCGAACTTATCCAACTATGAAGCAAAGCGACAGAAGAGCGATTTCAGACGCAAAATCAACATACAGTAACAGTGTAAGAAGTCGACAAATGCTGAGGGAAACGAATAAGTGACCACTCCCGGCATCAGCCCAACTAAGGTCGTAGCGGAGGCCGTGATCAGTAAACATGCAAACATCCACGACATTTAAGAGCAATTCGAAGCTCTTTGAGTTCAAAGCTACTTCAACTCACTTTATCTATATCAACATCTTTTCCATCTCCCAGAACCAGCGAACTCTCATTGCCTTCTCTACCTTCCAAGCTCACCAACCTCCCCACCATCATAAATCACATCCTCCCACCCTCCCCTTCCCCTACCCAACCCCCTTGCCCAACTCTCAAATGCTCTCTCCTCTCGTCTCCCAGCGAATCCTCTACGCCAGTGCCGGTCTCAGCGCCTTCGCCGTCTTCAAACACACCCAACTTGCATTCACAGAATTATTCCCTCGTCTCGATCGCGGGACGGGAATTGAGCGCCTAGCACTGTTCGCTGTGAAGAGTAATTTCTTGCAGGTTGGTCCTGCGTGGGCATTTATCGGTAAGGCCCCAATAGTAATCTCTTTTCTCAGATGATTATTGCTAGAAATAGATCTTGTTGCCTGTACAGCGCGAAGTTGTTCTTGGGCATCGAGCATTTCATTTTGTTCAGTGTTGCTGGGCGAGGTTCCACGGTTGAATATTTATTAATGTTCGGAATAGGGATGTTGCAGCTCAAATGGGCGAGATTTGGCTTGCATGGGGTTTATGATAAAGCGATTCTGGGATGGTATGCGACTTCGTCGTTTGCTTTTGGGCTGGCGTATCTAAGAGAGGGGGTTTATGTGCCGTTGGTGCCTATCTGGCTTATTCCGGCTTTGACTGCGCTCAGTCAGTTGTGATGGGGATGGTCATGGTAGGGAACGACGGCATGCCTTCACGATGCGAGGTTGGATCTCTTAGCTCTTCTGAACTAGCTGTTGATTCGTCAATCTGAGTGGGAGAGAGATAGGGTTATCTATACGTTGAGATATTTTGCTGTTTCGAATTCGGCTGCTGTTCAGCTTTTACAACAGTTGAAGCTTTTCTGTTGTGGCAGACCTTGGTGTTTCTGTAAGGTAGCTATAAAGAAGCTTGTTGCGATAATATGATGTTTGGTGATAAATGGATGCAGGAGCCCCTGCTGTAGTCACAGTGGGCTATGGTTTTGGAGATCACCAAGGTGGATTAGGTATATGGATATCCGCGTTTATTAAATTATTATGCAAATCTTCTAATGACTACCCAAGACTCCGAAAATTCCAATAAGAATTCAAACCCAAACACCAACCATGCTCGTCCGCACATTTGTTCCTCTCAAGTAGTCAATGGTGCGCTTGACACGTGACATATTTTCAATCCCAATTTTCAACGGCTTCAGGCAGTTGAAGTACCAATCGAAACGGAGCTAGAACTGAAGTACGCGCTCGTGGCCGAAGCCGAGCTGGTGACAATTTCAGTCTCCGTCTCTGAAGCATCCATAGATGTCGATGCATCTGCACCCTCGCTGACAGTGACGGAAATGATGGTCGTCATGGTGTAGGTCTCGACGACGACGCTGGGTACAGAGCAGCCGTCGGTGGTGGTGGGAGGTGGATTAGCTGGGTAGGTGTAGACTCCTCCTGCGGTCTTGGTGGATTGATGGTTGGTAGAGCTTGGGTCGTTGGGTGCGGACGTGGAAGCGGAGGCTGAAGCTCCAGAGGTTGAGGCTGAATCAGTCTGATGGTTGGAGGAGGTTGGATCACTAGGAGAAGTAGAGTCTGAATAGCTAGAAGCGGAGGCTGAATTGTCAGCGGCGGAGGTGGAGGTTGCCTGGCTGGAGGTGGTACTCGTGGCTATGCAGGAGCAGGCTGATGAGATACGAGTGGGATCCGCGTGGCATCTAGGAGTTGTTAGGTCATGGAATGGAGAAATGCTGAAACAGGACAATGAGCGAAGTAACTTACTGGGAAACGTAGTCTGGCAAGTCAGTGGTAGCGGTGTTGATTGCAGTTGTGTATGTTGCACAGAAATCGGATACTTGTGGGTTTCGGATGAACTGTCGGAGGCAGTTGTTGCGATGGCAGCGGTTTGGCTTCGCCGTAGGATGAGCGGATTTTCCAGAGCTGGCGGAGCTCCCAGACTGTGTTGCTGTTGACAATGCGTCGCTTGTCTTGATGGTGTATACTGGGTATGATGGCGGTGTATAGGTGTTGGTGATGTTGCTTGCTGGCGTGGAAGATGCATCGACGGTCGAAGTGGCTTCGGTAGTGTAAGGATCAGCCGAGGATTGAGTTGACGAAGCATTGACATAGGGTCCGGCATTGGTATAGGTTTCAAGATAGGCCGTCGTAGAAGTTTGCGAAGTCGAAGCGGACTCTGTGCAAGATGCCGTCGAAGTGACCGTGACTGTCTTAACGCAAGATGCAGGACACGTAGATGCACCATGGCTATCAGTCGCTGCAACGTGAGAGGAAAGTCCGAGGACCATCAGCCACATGAGATTGGCCTTGAAAGACATGTTGTGGTTTCCTAAAGGACAAAGTGTTTTCTCAGGGAAAGGCCCGTTTTGGATAGATGAGCGCGAATGCAGGAACGGAGATGAGAGAACAAGAGAAAGTGAAGCAATTGATGCGCTGTGCTGATGTGATAATGATGATTACAGATGAGATATCTTGGTCTTCATATACTCAGGCTTCCCTACCATGTTCAATGAAGGAAGGCATATTGGAACCCACAACTGTGTAGTTTATTGACAGGGTCTCGAGCTCCTTGCTCATTGACCCCTTGAACTGAAGCCCCAAGGGATTGACGACTTGGATCTATTTGATGACATCCCTAGCTGGCACTCAGGAGTCAAGACATACATGAAATATATGGTCCTTGGTTTTGCAGCTGGTTCAAATTATCACAGAACCGCAAATTTCAACAGGGAGTATGATCTTTCCATTTTATCCGTTGCGGATTATGGGAGTGCAGCGAGCAGGCGTGGCGTTGTGCATCCCTAGGTCCCTGTGTAGTGATGATCCTGGCCCTGGGTTGCAGCTCTCCTCCCAGCGGCCAGAGGACAGCGGACAGCGAATAAACCTGCACGTATGTCTTGCATCATTGCGCACTTGTATGCAGAACATTATATGCGATCTGAGACATTATAGCTTGTTTCCTACAATTTAGTAGTTAGGTAATATGGGAATCTCGACAAGAGACGAAAGATGGATGAAGTCAAGGGGAGTGAACTGAAGGGAGGGCTGGAGTGCTGGAGGGATAGGGATAAGTAAGGTTGATCCACGCCTTTCCACTTTCAGGTTAAGTTGTTTCTTGCGGGCGGATAATAATTAATCCCGAGGAGCTGGCAGCTGGCACCCGTCTGAATTTCTATTGGCACTCGAATCCCTTCATCCCTCCATCAACAAAATATGAACACAACCAAACATCCCTTTGTCGTCCTTGCATAGATCCTGCGTATCTATTCATATTGATCCTTGGATATCCCGTGCGCCTCATCCTTCATCCTGATGAGCTGGCCGCGTGCCATTGGAGAGCGGCGTCCAGCAAGCTGATCTGATTTCATCCGATCCGCCCCTTTTGCTACCAAGCCAATTTCCCCCTCCTCCCCTTCCGTTACCATGGGCGTCTGCTCTTCATGCCTTGGCCGTGATCAAGACCATGATCTATCCGACGAGGTAAGTGCTGTCTCTCCCCGTGCCAGGCCCCTTGAAGAATCTCCTTGACTGACTCCCCTTTCATGAGCAGGACGAACAATCGAGACTTCTCTTTGACGATCCGCACGCAAATCACTACGGCAGCTTCGGAGAGAATAATGCAGGCGCAATACAAGCAGACCCCCAAGAGGTGCAACGAGAGAACGAGGCGCTTCAGAAGATTGTGACGCTGACATCAAAGTAAGAGTTCAGCGCTTCTAACTCCTGCTTCGGGGACGAAAAGATACTCGAAACCCGCACACCCTCAATTCCCTGCTGCAGACAATGAACAGGTAGCTAACATCTATTCCTAGCCACCTGGTTGACATCTTCGCCATGGTACCGCAAAACGCTATCCCACCAGCTGCATCCCCCACGGCGACCAGCACTCTATTCCCCGCCCAAGACGCCAGGTTGGTACGGTATCAGGACGTGCTGGCAAAGATCTCTGCAGACCCATCGAGTAAGCCCAATCAAGTCTCCACAGATCACACCCCAATAGCCTCAGACGGTTGGATGTCGGACGATGAAGACATGGAGGAAATGAAGGGACACACGCCTGTCAAATCAGAAGGCATAGGAGCTTTGCTGGGAGGGTTCGCAGATGCAGACTCGGCCATGAGATGACATGGATCTGATCTACATCTGGATTATTTTTATTCCACGGCGTCGGGGCGTTGCTTCTGGTTGCGATACCCACCTTCATGCGGTACGCTGGCCCTGATTCCGCTGTAGTGGTGAAAGAGGGATTACTGGATATTGGTTGTCCACCTAAGCGGAATCATCTATGCGTTGTATCAATCAAGCATTCTATTTCTCGACTACGACTTTTCAGTGGCTGCTCAGACATTTGCTGGGGCCTATCATATTGCTCTCACGCCTCTGCAGTCAGGGCTGCGAGGGAGGTCCATTCGGCTTTAGCCACGTCCCCCTAATTACAGTCCATCAACAATCTCTCGCCCATCTCATAAGAGCAGACGAATTCCTCTGCAATGTCGTACCCGATTTTGCTTCCCTTTGCTCGAACCTCTTTCTGTGCTTGGTGCTGACAATTACCACTGCCACGTGCATCATTCATCCCAGGCTAAACTAGGCGCTCGCTTAAGCCGAAATCAACATCCGCCGAAAGCCAACACACAGACATCTCTTCCTTCCTTCCTTCCTTCTTTTTATCTCTCGACCTCTTCACGCTTTCTCCCCGCCACATCTACATCGTCCATCCTAACGCAACAATTGATCTACAGTGCCGATATCTTACGATACCTACATGTATTCCTCGGGACGAGTGCAATCTCACGCTGTCGCTGAAACAGTGGGTTGGCTAAGCGCCCGGTTACTCCGCACTTCAGACACCGCCAGGTCACGCAGTGAAGGGCCAGGTCACTTGGAACTGGTGGAGATTATCAAGGCCGTTTCAGCGTTACATACTATTGCTACCTCGGTTCGGAGCCCGTTTTCCCTCCATCCTCGGCCTGTCCCTCCAAGCGCTCAAGGAACATGTCATCAATAACGCCAACTTCGACAGCAGATAGAAGGAGAGACGATAAGAAATCCATCGCAATGTGTCGCCTGCTAGCGACAATCAGTCGTGGCATGTCTCATCAGCTCGATATACAATGAATGACTAGAGGAAATATCCGAAACGCCCAATCATTTCAAGCCTCAGTGCCTCACACCGCATACTGCCGTTTCTCTGCGGCGTCGTCAGCTCTGGTCAATGTTCATGCTCAAGCTCATTGGCCACCCACTATCTCAAGGACATTTGCTTCTGGTCACGCTCGTAGCAGAGCCTTTCCACCTCACTTTTCAAATGCTCGATTGCGCCTTCCGCTTTGTCGATAGATGCGCTGCGCCCGTCCTCGTACCTCCAGCGAGCAATCTTGTCTTCTTCCTTCTGGATGCTCCGCATCTTCGTATCGATCTTGATGCAGATCCTGAGGGGTGATTGGTCAGAATTGGCTCACTTGTCATCCAACAAGAAGACAGGAATGATGCATTAGCCAAAACTTACTTGCACTTTTCTGGCTTGGAGTATCGATTCATTACAAGTCTGGAAGTTCTCAGAGTCAGCTCGTTTCTTGTACGCATTTCTTGGGAGTGCTCTCGCAAGCAAATACTCGCCAGACGCTCAATCGCTTGGGGATTGACTCACTTCATGCCACAGGTCTCTCCAGTGCGGTACTCCTTGGAGCAGTGTTGTCTGAAGTGCCCCCATTTCCCACAGTTGCAAGCCATTGTATAACTGTTTCACGGAAGTCAGATGTCGTTCGAGAATCGCATTTGGCCCATTGTGTCAAATTGGGAATGTCAACAAAACTACACTGGACAACTCTGTATCTCTAAGGATTCGAGGCCTGTCTTGCCTCGCAAGATAATTGGAGGGAACAAAATTTTGATGGAAGCTTACCTGTCGTAGAAACACATTTTGGACGGGTTCTGCGGGGGTGTCCGTCAGCTTGGCCTCACTGTTGGGTCGAGCATGAAACGAAGATTGAGCCGGATGTCGGAACTTACTGGCTATCAACAAAAGGCTTTGTAAGAGTGGATATTGTGTTGGGATGTGAAGGTTGAGGTCGATCAAGAAGACTGTTTCATATGGACAATGGTGGCAATAAAAGTCTGAGAACGATGTGAGTGTTTCGAAGATGAGTGGCTGGGAATGTCTGGTTGCTGATGCTGCGAAAAGAATAGCTATACACGCGGGCGTCAAGGAGGTATTTATCCTCAAATTCAGATCGACTGGATGATCGAGAACTGTTTACTTCTCTGGCCAGCTCTTCCTGACCCCACCCAGACGTCCATTGCCAAAGCTTTCACCGATCGTCTTGCGAGTCGAGCCACCGAACAACGCACACAATATGCAGCGATCCCATCACAGACCTGGGCAAATGTTCGATGTGATGCTCTTTGCATGCATCCCTGGATTGCCACCTCTTATCGCATCCTTACCCACCCATTTTTCATGTCCTGTCTTGCCGTGCCTGCCTCTTTTCGGATAGAACGGCCCTCATTAAGGCATTTCAAATCTGGCCGTGATAGGACAGGTGGTGCAAGCCCAACTGCCAGCTCACGATATTGCCATGTTGGAGGGTGATTGAGGCAGGTTCGCCCTCCATGGCGTCTGCACATCCATACGCTATTCCATCACATTACTAGGTGTCAATGCATCTGCTTCTGACTTCCCTGCTTCGATCCCGTCTACATGATTATGGTCCAGGATATTGATGTTGTTGTGTGGGTCCATTGCGTTCGACGACGGCCACGGGACGGACGGAGCCCTTTAGGAGACCTCAGCCTTCATCATGGCGGAAAAGTCTTCTGCTCGAGACGAAAAGAAAAATGCCTCACCTTACGGACACGTCCAACCAGGATGTATGGGGACAAGCCATCGACTTATATCGAAACAATGCTGGTAATAGTGTGGCGAGATGTCCTCGGCTGGCGATGTTCTCTTTCGTGCAAGTCCTGGATTCATGTTTCCCTACCCTTGGCACCTTCTCGAATTCGAATCAGGATATCAACATCCGACCCTTTAAAATGAAAGAAGCAAGCAGTATTCGACGAAAGGCCTTGCAAGTGGCGTTCGTGGGTCGGACATGACATGAATGGACAGTCTGGTGACTACTAGTCACCGTGGAAAAACGGATCGATCTCTGCAACCTAAGGAAGCCGCATTGAACTTGCGTCAAATTTTCAACACGCTCTCCCGTCATTGATGAGCATGCAGCGATGTGCTGTCAATGAGAGCAGCAGGTATGATCAACTACATATCACGTTGCTGCAGGAAAGCCAACACGAGCCCCGAGCTTGAAAGGTCCATATGCAGATCCTCCAACCATCTCGCCACTCACTAGTCAGAGAATTCATACTTTCGCTAAAGAATTGGAGGAAACTCCTTCCCGAGGGACTCTGACGTGGCGGACTGAGTTTGGCTGATGTGTTATGACCTCTTACTGGGGAAATGTTAAGGCTTTCCAATACTCCACTTGGGCTAGGCAAACCAACGGATGTTCTCTAGTCATTTCTATGATTCTATCACATTTGACAGCACTCCGTTCTTCGACTGGCCACAATTTGCTTGTCAAGTAAAGGGCAATTATCCAGGGAAAAAAACTAGCGTGGTTGGAGTCTACCCTGAGAATTGTTGGAGGGAGAAGCCAGCGTGGTGATCACTGCTTTACTCTCGTTGCTCGACGATGAGGCCACGGCCGTCATGATGGTGGCATCTTCCAGTGGCAAAGAAACGCAGAGATTGCAGGCTTCACATCACACCGCTCCTAGGCTGATTGAGCTGACAACTTGCATCTCGAGGCGGAATTGGAAATGTGTTAACGACGGGATCAAGGATCCTTTGATATTGGTCCCGAGCCATCTACGATGAATGGTGTCCATAGCATGAACAATGGCCCTGTACTGGACCAATTCAGAGTCAGTCCGCTGGTATGCCTAATGCAAAGAAGATGTTGGATGCAATTAAAATCGCCCCCGGGCATTGTTTACAAAACATTGCGCCTTTCCCACGCACTGGCAGCTGGCACTGGAGGTAAACAAGGTCACAATTCGCCGGCCAGGCGAGACCTCAGTCAATCAGCAAATTTGCAGATCCCAAACTTTCGATACACGAGTGACGTGACGCCTCCACCACCAACGCGTTCACAGAGGCAGTTTGACGACGTCCAATTTTGTCGTCGTTTTGGTCCTAACTGTCGGGTCCTGTTGAAATCATGTGGCATTTAGTCGATGTGGACTGCGGGAGTCAATTGTACCACCCGCCCAATTGCAGTTCAAAATAGCATGTGAGAGAAGTTAAAGTGCAGTCCAGCCTCACGATTCAGAACTTCCTGTTGTGATTGGAGGAAGCTTCGGAGAGGGCTTCTTGGGACACACTAAGAGCCCCGTTCACCGACAGACAGCGAGGTCATCAACAAGACTCAGCGGGGTTGTGTGGGTCGTCGTCTGATTTGACGGGAGGAGATGAGCTGGCTGGCAGAAGCTACTCATGCGAAGCTAGCAGAAGCTGCAGATAGCACTGCAGGAAGCATGTCAGGGAAGAAGCGGTAGCTGATTCGAGCGACGGACGCTGCATGCCGGCTTGGGGCTAAAGAGGGACTCTCCATACAACTCAGAGCAGGGCTGGGGATAGATTGGCTGACGAGCGTGCTGAAAATCGGATGAGGACTCGGTCATGTCGATGAGCTGGCGGACGTGGGCAGGCTTGGAGGTCGCCAGCCCTGGGCCCAAGGCCCAATAGAGGGGTGGTGATATTTGAGGCTCGACGTGAGGACGCGAGGGAGGTGGCCTAGTTGGCCACTGAGTGTTTTGTCATGGAAGAGTGGGCAGTCAGACTCGCGTTCGACGCGGAGTGTCGGGAATTTTGCTTAAGAAGACAGCAATCCATGGCCTTGTATCGCCTTGTCCTTATCTCATCATTTTTTACAGAATTTCGACCAATTTTTCCCGAAATGCTTCTGAGAAAGGAGGCAGGTCGTTTGGCCACTGTCACATGACAATGCACGTGATTATTCTCAACACTTGATGCTCAGATCTTAGGGACGCAGTGAACTTGTAAAAATTTCAAAGAGCGAAATGCTACCGGATGCAATCAATTAAGCGCCTGATGTGGGTTCCATATGATACACATAATGTTGGTATTTGCGGCACAGATGTTTCTCATCTGATCCATTCCCTGTCTCAGATGACGCTTTCGGTTCGGTACGTGCCTTAGGTACCCCGCTAAAGCGACGACGACGACAACAGCACTTCCACCATATCACGACTCAAGAAACATCTCTTCCATCTGTAAACCCACGACACTACACCTTTCCACATCTCAAGTCATGACTATCTAAACCCCCACGTATCGATTTAAAATAAGCGCCCCTACAGCTTGCTATATCCAGTCTCGCATCACATCCAATATCAACAAACTAAGTTACCAACCATGTCCACCACAACCCCTCCGAACCTCCCAACCCTCCCCTCCGAACTCCTCCTCCACATCCTCTCCTTCCTCGACATCCCCGACCTCCTCACCCTAACCCGCACCTCGCACCCCCTCCGCAGCCTCTCCCTCGACCCCCTCCTGCACATCGCCCGCCTCCACCGCGCATCCATCTCCCTCTCGCACTCCCTCCCTCTCCGCCCCTCCCTCGCAGACCTAATGGCGCATCGCATATACATCACTCGCACCACCCTCGCGGCTCGCTCCCTCGGTCGGAATCTCATCAAGATCAAACTCAATAGACAGTTGTTGAAGAGACCGAGTGCAGAGGAACTGGTACAGCTAGGCGTTCTGCCTAGAGAGTGTTGGGGTAGGAAAGGTGGTGGGATGGCACTGGCGCCGGCGCTGGTGGAGACGAAGAGGAGGGTTGAGAGGGAACGCGTTAAAGATACGTTGAGGCATTGGGTGGAGGAGTGGAGGAGGAGGGGGAGTGAGGTTGTTGAGGCTAGGGGGGTCGAGGAGCTGGGAGGGGGGAAGCCGGATGTGAGGAGGATGGCGAGGAGGTTTGGGAGAGATAGGGAGATGAGGGATATGAGGGAAAATAGGGAGGGTGCGAGGTGGGGTGCGCAGAGGAGGGAGCGGAGGGAGGCGCCTACGAGGGCGAAGGTTTTGGGGTTGAGGAGGTTCTGGGAGAGGGTTGGACGGGAGGGAGGAGTCCCTTCGTCGGTGTTGTAAGATTTGTCTGAGTAGTCTTGATGACATCTCGAGTTGATATGTATGTTTCTACGGCGTCCTCTTGGGAGTTTCTTCTTTTGTTTCTTTGTACATCCCTCATATGCTCGAGCTGCTGTTCAAATTGGCTTCTGGCTTCCATTTTCGCTTTCGGTGTATCAGCCAGGTGCATCATACCTGGAATTCCTGATAGTTGTGTAAGAGCAAGTCATTGGATTTCAAAATGCACTTGGAGGACCGTCTCTGAAATGTTGACCTGGAAGAGCTCGGTTGTGCATATCACCTCTGTCAATGAAAAGGCTCTCAGGATTGAAAGAGAAACATGCAGTGAATGCACTCCGTGTCTAGCAAAGACTCGGCGGACCAGAATAGAGAAGTCAATTCGATGCAGTGTTGCAACCGCGATGCCTGTTGGCGGGAACGTTGGCCTCGTCTTTGGATTCCTAATTGCATATCTCAGCTGCAAGGGGCAGTTTAACCGCACGCGTCCGATTAATGGAGCAAAGAAACGACAGCCACTCCAAGTACAGATGGTTTGGTTTCATTCGTGACCACCACATAGCTACTGTCACAGGAGCCGCAACCATTCAGGACGTTTCACGGCCCGGAAAAATGGTCAGCTAGCTTCAGCAACTCGACCCATCTGGCATCCCTCTGAACTTCAATCTTCTTTTCAGGAGTCATGACTTTGTACTCGCCGATGCTCTTAGTACCGTACGAATAGTCTTTTCCATCATTCACAAAAGCGACAAGGTCCCGAATCCAGTCCTCCATCAACAGTCGCTCCTCTGGAGTCGCTCCATGCAAGATGGAAAAGCTAGGTGAGGTTAGATGTGGGTTCGCAAGAACAGCTTTAAACTTACTTCCAAATAGGTCTGTCCATCGCATGTGTCACTCCCCAGTCCATAGGTGCAGACTTTTCATCGATGAATGACATCCTATACGCAATCTGATACCTCCAGATATCCTTGATGTCGACTCCATGTTCGATCAACGAGTTCACCAGAAACCTCGACGGTGCTCGCACTTGCCCGTCAGAAATTATGCTACCATACAATGCTAGCCATTCCTTCTTGTCTGTGCTTGTTGGGACTTTATACCAGGGAAGCACTCGATCAGCAATTGTTGGCCCATAATAATTTGCAATTTGCAGCCGAAGTGACTCTTCATTCGGCTCGGGAGGATTGTACACCGAGTACAGACTTTCTTCGTTCAGCATCTCGCCGATCAGCAGCTTCATTTTGCGCTTCTTGAATTCTCTTGCAAACTCTCCACTTCGTTGATACTCGATCATGCCGGAATGTATGAAATCCTCATCGGTGATTGGTCGGAAAGTGTGGTTCTTGAGGTCTTTGATTGCGGCGACCAGGTCGTAAGCATCAATCTGCCGCAAAGCCGACAGCTTCTCAGCTCCTGACAGGGTCTTTGAGATCTTGAAGTAATCGCAAACTTCTTCAAATTGGGGCTGTGTTTCGGCAAGTGGTCGTGGCTGGGCCGGAATCGCATTCGAGAACATCAAGAACCGATTAAATAGGGACTTGCTTGGAGCTGGCGAAGGTTCCTTCCGGAAATCGTGAAGGATTTGCGCATGCACGCCATACGCACCCGCACTTCTCCCTCCCAAAGTCACGTTGTTTGGATCTCCTCCAAACGCAGAAATGTTCTCGTGAACCCACTCCATAGCGAGTCGCTCATCCCACAGGCCATAATTGCCCACTGACCCATCACCGCTCTCCTCTTTTAGCTCTTCACCAGACAGAAATCCGAAAATGTTGAGTCTATAACCGATCGCAACAAAAACTGCATTAAGTCCCCCAGTCGAGATCAACTCCGTCGGATCCATGCTCTCTTCCTGTGATGGATCACCCATTTGAAACCACCCTCCATGTAACCACAACATAACAGGCCACTTCTTTCCTTCTTCTCCATGCTTCTCAACCGGTGTCCAAATATTCACCCGCAAACAATCTTCGCTATACACCACCTTCGACTTCCCTTGCTCTGCAACCGAAGCGAACTTCGCTTGTGGACACACCGGGCCGAATCTCGTGCCATCGTAAGGAATCTCATAGCCATTCTCATATCGGTAGGCTTTGGGGATCGGACGAGGCTTTTTCCATCTGTATTCGCCTGTAGGCGGGAGAGCGTATGGGATTCCAGCGTATCGACGGACTTTCGAGTCGTACTCGAGTCCTTTGATTGAGCCTCGACTACCTGGTAGCTTGACTTCGTGCTCTGTCACCGTGTATGGTGCTAATACATTCCCCATTGCAGCGTGTGTTTTGGTATTGGTTTAATAAGATGTCATTTCTCTATGGGTCATCTGATCCTTCTATATCATTCCCCAAGAGTGGGGAGTCTGAAGTGAGTGCCAGCATTACATCATTTAGGCGAGGTCGCTAGTCAGGGCGGAGAGGGGTTGAGGTGGTTGACAATGGGATATCCGATGCCAAGGAAGCTTCAGAAAGTCAAAATAGGCGTATTCCTAGTATCCGCTTCCGCTTCCGTGTCGATCTATTCCATTACTACTACCATTCTTCTGTTATATGGGAATTACCGAAAAGGAGCTTCTGCGCCGCGGCCAAAGTGTAGATAACAACAAGTTTCTGCTTCGGGACCGACCTCGACACCCCGCATTCTGGTACCCAGTTTGAGAAGACATGGTAGAGGGATGAGGGAACAAGGAGGCTCAGTAATTATCCCAATGTAGATTTATCCGACATGGAACCATTTCAATGGTAAAAGATGGACGGTCAATTCTGCCGTCTTGCTCAGCTTCTTTGTTCCCTGTGGTCCGAGTAACTTTTCTGTCTGCACTTGGCATATCGTCAACTGCTTATTCGCAGCTAGTTTGAAAGATTACAACGTTTGAGCGTCGTAGTAGAGACCATTATGGCACAATGAGCTGACCGGACGTTTGTTTACTCCACAGCAGGCCTGCACATTAAAGTCCACTTTTGCTCCAAGACCCCTACAACGAAATCTTGGCATCGCGTTCTTATCTCAGGAATGGGGTCCGGATCCGTCCCGTACTCCAGGTTTACTGTTGATAAGAGAGTCAAGAATGGCCGATTGTTGAGATAACGGCCATATATGAAGGTCCGGTTGGGGGATATAACAGTTCCTGGCTCCAGCATCAAGCGAATTCTCCGCCCATCCACGGACTCTTGACTGACCTTCCCTGTTCATTCGGGTATCACAACGATGGCAGCTAATACAAGATTCGACGCGAAAGAGGGCAAGGAGCTCGACGTTATTGCAGCACCTGCTAGACGAGTCGAAGAAGATGTCGAAAATGGGGAGTCGAATTCTATCCACAAAGGATCCAATGAGGAGATAGCAGCGGACACAATCGCAGCCGCAAGCGAGTACACTCCAGAACAGTACCGGAAGCTACTTTGGAAGATCGATCTGTATCTGCTTCCTGTCATGTGGGTGGGTGACACTGCAAAATTCTTGTTCCTGGAAAATCTGCTGACTTCAACTCAGATATGCTACGGTACTCAACAAGCAGACAAGACTGGAATCAGTACACAAGCTATCTTCGGCATCAGTAAAGATACACATCTAGTTGGACAGCAGTTCTCCTGTACGTTCATCTAATTCTCTCGTTCAACTTCGGAACTGATGCACAATTCCAGGGCTCACAACAATCTTCTACCTCTCCTACATGGTATGCGAAGCACCAGCCAACTATCTGATGCAGAAATTCCCACTTGGAAAATTCCTCTCTGTCTGCATGTTCTTCTGGGGTATCATCGTCCTCTGCATCGCTTTCGGCAAGAACTGGACCGACCTCATGATCCTTCGAGCCCTCCAAGGGGCACTGGAGTGCACGATCTCGCCGACCTTTATGCTAATCACAGGATCATGGTATACATCGCGAGAACATACATTCCGAGCCGTGATCTGGGGAACATCGAATGCTGGAATGAACATCATATCGGGTCTGATCAATTACGGAATTGGGACGCATGCCCAAAATCATCCTGGTGGTCTTGCACCGTGGAAGGGGATTTCATTCTTTCTTGGATCTCTGACGATTGTTGACTCGATCCTGGTCTTCCTTACTCTTGGTACGCCAAGTGAGGTGAGATGGTTGAATGCCGATGAGAAGCGAGCTGCTGCCGCACGTATCGTCTCCAATCAAACTGGCACAGATCGTCAGAAGGAGACGAAGTGGAAATGGGATCAGGTATTAAGCTCAGGAGATCTTGCCCGACTGCGCTAACAAAGGCAGGCTATCGACACTTTCAAAGATCCACAGACCTGGTTTTTTTTCTTTGTCCAGATCGTCAATGCCCTTCCTAATGGAGGAAAGACAACTTTCGGAAAGCTCATTTGGGTTTCATTTGGCTTCACTAGTCTCGAGACACTTGTCAAGGGGACTGTTCCTGAATATCTGTTCTCTATTGTTTGGTTCCTCATTGCTGGTATTATTACTTTGAAGAAGCCTAATCTCAGATGTAAGACTGTACCGCCTGCAGACTTGGTTTCATACACTGACACTGGTAGTCTATTTTATGTTCGTGTCTCTGATCCCTGCTTTTACTGGGATGATGGCTATCGCTCTTCTTCCCAACACTGGTAAGCTATGGCTCCGATGGTTCTTATACCAGATCACCACATTCGGAACCCTTCCTGGCTTGCGTAAGTTTCTTGACTGCGTACCAATAATCATGGTTGCTGACAAGACATTCAGTTATCTGGACTTTCCTGCCCTCTAATGTGGCCGGACGAACAAAGAAGAGTGTTACGTCGGCCTTACTATTCATCGCATACTGCGTCGGCAATGCCATCGGAGCTCAAGTCTTCCAAGCCAAGGATGCGCCAAGATATATCCCTGGCCTTACTGTCTGTGGTGTCATGTATGGAGTTGAGTTCTCGTTGATGGTTTGCTGGAGGACTTATTGTAAGTCATTCCCTTAATCGAAATTGAGACTTCATGGCTAATAATATTTCAGATGTGTGGCAGAACAAGAGAAGAGCGAAGAAGATTGCCGAGATGGGTATAAGTCCAGAGGAAAGCGCTAGGATTGGTGCGATGAATGCCGAAGCGGACATGACTGATTTTGACAACATCCACTTCAAGTACCAGATCTAGATATGAGAGATAAGGCACCGGTGGAGCGACAATACTACATGAGCGAATTCGACTAGATGCTTTTGAGTTGCATCTGAAAGTGTTTTGCGGGTTCATGTCGCATGCCTCGCTTGACCATATCCAGCTTTGCAAACAACGGCATCATCTCACGTTCCTGTCTTTGTTCATCAAAAGTGTTTCGCCTTCATTATGACTTATCAATGCAAACAATGCTATTGAACAATCCAATTTTTGAAACATCCAGATGAACAGCTTCAAGCAGCAGGATATATTTCTCTCAAATCAGCCACTTGTATCGCGTCTCCACTCGTTCCCAGACTTCAGAGCTCCATTCTGGAAATCTTACTACTAAACACAATCATGTCCGCTCCTGAGAATAACCACATCTTTTGCTGTTCCTCAGCAAAGATTTCCGAAGTTAGCATCAGCTTCACGCCTACCGGCTCCAAGCTCCTTGACTTCGCCATGACCGCCCTAGACGGTAAACTTCCCTGCCGCCCTAAATTCGCCTTCGAAATGGAAGATGAAGACGTTGGCGACTTCATCTTCTCAGTCATTACAACAGAACTCAAGATTGCGCACTCAAGCACCGAGCACTTCTGCAACTTCCATGTTACGGGACCAGATGCCGATCCATCGATTCTGGTAATCAAGGTGCAGAAGGTGGTATTGAGAGAAGAGTTTGAACTCGATGCGGACAGTGAAATTCGTCTTGAGTGTAAAGAACACAAAGGTGTCTTCACTCAGGCAAGAGTCCTCAAACGATTGCCTGACCAAGAGAAGGACGAGCTGGAGTCTGCTTCTGATCAGCTGTCTGATCCAGTTTCTGACCCGCGCAACAACAACAAGTCTGATCCAGGACACATTTCCGGACCAGAGTCAGGTGAACTGTCTGAACAGGACTCGGCCCAAGTCGCAAAGTCTGACGAAGGACCTTATAGAGGACTTGAAAGAGGACGCAAGCTCGTCCGGGAGTGGCTGTAGTTGCGTCACTCTTCCGTCAATCTAAGACCTGGTAAGTCACGCGCATTTGCTAGTCCTAAGCTATCTCCCATCCTTTGAATGAGCACAATATAACTACTTTTCCCTGGAACCCAAGTCTGCTTCCAAAATTAACCTCCTGTGACCAAGCTTAATCAAATTTCACAATCTGTAACTCCATGATGCTCCTCACAGGCATTTGTATCAACGTTCCTTTCATGTTCCGCTTGTCAACAACAATAATTTTCACTTTTACTGTCGAACCCATATCGACCCTTCTTTTATCCTCTCTCGCTTTTTCCAAATAGTTTTAGAAATTATTCGTATTTCCGCATTTTCAATTCTTGAATATAGTTCAGTTGAGATGCAAAATAGCCTGGAGTGTTCCGATGCTGAACATGCCCAATGTGAGCCAGTACGATGCTACTGTAAAAGCGTCCTGAATGCTGTGCTTCAACACCACCCAAACAACGCCAAAAATCAAACTCCCAATCCCACTGAGTACAAATCCGGAAATCCAGATTTTCTTGAGACTCCATCCTTCCATAAGGTGAATTCCCCATCCCAGCTCCGTCGGCTTATCAGAGCATGCAAGCCTCGTCCTCAATTTCTTGGGAAATCGGTCGTAGCAGACACGCGTTGGTTGCGCATGTAAGGGGTGCTGAAATAAGTGCATAAGATGACGATGTCCAATGGGCGGTATTAGGTCTGCCGGTACTGGGTTATAGCAATAATCCGTATTGTCAATTGGGGGAATGTCTTCCTCTGGTCGGATGTCTACCAGCTCGCCAGAATGCACTTCGAAGCCGACAAATTTGATGTCCTTGAGCGTGCGGAATGATATCTTGGATCGCCACTTCCCGCGAAGAGCCGTGTACTCGTTCCTGAGCGCAGAAAACAGCTTCTGATCGGATTTGAAGTCGTCGACTTTAAGCTGAGCAAGTTTGCTGGCGTACAGTCCTTCGTCGTGGCATAGAAGGAGCCAGAGTGGGTCTGGCAGTATACTTTTTATTCCTTCCGAGTTTGAATCTCCTGGCAGAATGTGCATCTCATGGTGAGGCAGTCCTGGGTGGTCGCTCTTGAATCCCGATAGCGTGAGAAAAAGCTTGAAAGCTGCAATAGAGAAAGATTTGAAGGTACCATGTAAACTGTTGGATGGGTGCCCAGATAACTTCGACCTAGTATTTTCATAGTCCTCATTCAACGAGTTTGCCAGCCGTTCTGCGGCACCTTGTCGCAGTTCAATGAAGTCGTCATACATTGAAACCCCGCACGACTACAATTCCATCAGCCTACAACAGACAATCAATAGAAAAGGCTCGTACTCACACACTTCCATTTCACCCGAATCATCTCTGCAGGAACCTGCGTCTCTGAACCCCATAGATGGCTCCAGGTGTCAGACGCTGATCCCAGAACCTGCTGCAATAAACAGACACCAACGAAGAAAACATCCCGCCACATGTACAGTATCAATTTCACGTTCGCAAGCCTCGAGCCAGAGTCGCATAGCCGAGGATTCACAACAGTGTCTGCTGGCGAAGTGTTTCTGGTAGTAGCACTATCGTGACTCGGCTCTGCTTTCGCCAGGTTCTCCAAATCAGCGACGACCAAGCCGCTTTCTGGAGTCTGATGCATCAGGCCTGGTTCAACCCTTTTAGTTTTGTTGACATCTTCACGAAGCCCCGAAATGGATAGTTTGGGTTCCATAGCTGCGTTCGTCGCATCTGATATCGGAGGTGGTACCACATTTGGTACACATTCGCTGGCAGTCGCATCCCCTGAATGTTCTGCGGCAGGTAGCTGTGGCTCAGGACTTACTCTTTCGGCGCTGCGCAATTCTTCTCTAGCTGATGGCGGCTCGATTCTTGGATCCAATAACATGTCCTCCCATCTTCCGTCCAACTCAGTTCCGTCTTCTTGAATGAGATCAAGTAGGACCTGGGTGTTCCTCTTGATATCTTGCGTTCTTTCCCTGATTCTGCGATCTAAGATGACTGCCTCGGCAGTGGAAATCCAGATGTTCGAAAGATGAGGCAAATCAGAGAGAAACAGCTGCAGTGCCTCCTTGCTTAGTGATATCATGGGCGGCCCGTCTGAAAGACCTGCGATTGGCAGGTGAACACTTTGTCCAGAATGAAGTGTACAGTTTGGTATAACACAATACCACGGCTGGCACCATTGCTTCTCCTCGCCGATAGAATGTGACCGTTCGGCAAGACTAGTTGATAGAGTAGATTTGCGGCCGAGATATGAAAGTAAACGTGTCGTAGGCTTCCTTGAATTTGCTGCCACTTCAGCTGACTTTCTAGTGAGAAGGTTATACCATGTTTCGACAGCCGTGCGTCTTGCATTATAGCCTTTGATGGCCCACACAGCACACACTTGACGGAGCCCACCCACGGATAAAATCGTGGAGTAGACCTCATCCGCAGGCCTGCCTAGAGCATATTTGACTGATCTTTCAAGCCGACCTGCATACGGTGGGGGGCGAAGCCGTCTTGAGAATGAGGAGATGAACAGTGGAAACACTTCATGAGCTTCAATGAGATCATCACCAGAATAGCCCTCTAATATGATTCTCTCAAATGGATTCGTAGTAAAAGCTTGCCTCGATAGTGGAACTCCTAATGATTCGAGATGATGCACATGGAGCTCCCGATATCGTTCAAAGAAGTGAAAGATCGTGAATATCCTTCGCATGAGTCTTTGGCGCATTCGATTCTGTCTCGGCTGAAACTCCAGACGTGCCTCTTCAGTGGTCCTCAAGAAGACTTCTTTCGTTATGTGTTCTGAAATAAGGCCGGAAAGTTTTGAAGCCACATTGAGCCGATGCAATATTGAACACAGGTAGTGTAAACTAGCTTTGTCCTCCGCTGGGGGTGGGTATAAAAGGACAACCCGATGGGGGAGGGTATTGACAACATGATATCTAACAATTTGGCTCTCGTTACTCGCCACGAGGTTGTAAAATTGTTTGGAGGCTAGCCGGAGGTTCAAGAGGCTGGGGATGGAGAGGTGGCTGATGATTTGGACTTGGATTTCGACTGGTAATCCAAAAAACAGAGGAAGGAAGGTTTCACATCTGAAGATTGTCAACATCTCTAGGGAGCTTCGTGAAGTACTTACCTAGTTGCGATCGCATCGAAACTCTCGCTGACGAAAGAGGTATCGCTACTTGAAGTGATTGTCTTGATACCCGATTGGCGTCTCGTTCTCAATGCTCCAAAAGCTCCGCTGGAGGTTGGCCCTTCATTTGTTCGGGGAAGGCTTTCCCTTCTGATGGGAGACCTATGCGGGAGGGTAAAGACAGCTGATGTGATTGGATTTACAAACGAACTGGCCGCATCTGCGGCTACCTCTGCAGGCTCGTTTGGTTGTCGTAACTTGCTGAAATATCTCTCCGAGGCAAATTCAGTCATATGCATAGAGTCCTTTTCGTCCATGGCGATCATAGAGAGGGGAGTGAGAAAAGAAAATAGATTCAAAGTGGGGAAGTGACATGTTGAAGATTCTATTGTAGATTGACAAGCTGTGGAGGCTGAGTAGCGGTTCGAGGGCTGTGCATGCAAGCCACCAAGCTTATGCGTCCAGCTGAGGAACGGCAGAGTGAGGTAAAAATTTATATGGATTTGTTCTCTGATGCAATCTATTAATCCCGCTATCTATGACAGGTGGGAAAGGACGTAGATTAACCTCTTTGCTGATCCCTCGTCATCACGTGACGTCGATGCAGGTGGGCTCACTACCTATATTTATACTCCTGTGTGCCGATGCTGCGCCAATAGGTAAAAGATCGCGAGCAAGCTTTAAATGTTAAGAAAGTAAATCCAGGAACACCACTCGCAATAGTTGCATAGCAAGGCTCCCATGTCGCCTCCCCCCCTCGAATTACCCCAGACGAGTCGATGCAGCTTTGCTCTCCTAAGAATCCAAGTAAGCCACAACCTTAAAGATAGAGCTCATCACCAAAGACAGAGTCCTCAAGAAGCCCACTATAAGAGGGGGAAAAGCGCAAGACTTAACAGTGAGAACCAATCAAAACCTCGCGATAGCATTAAGCTCTCACTGCGGTCGTACCTGCTTGCTTTCGGAATCAGCAATGGCAAATCACGATAGAAACACAAGTCAACCCAGAGCACAGTAACATAGAGTTTAGAAGCAGATAAGGCTCGGTTCTGCGCAGGGAAAAGAAGGGCCTCAATTTATATCTGCATAGACACCGAATGATGGAAAAGTTTTAGAACTTAGTAAGAAGGTTAGTAGGCCAAGGAGAACATCCACTTCGGGTTGTTTGACCTACTGGACGCTTCATTGTGTAAGTAAGAAGCGATACTTAAGTCTTTAGCGGCGTTGCGTGTTGTATGATACCCGGCCGATAGCTACCGATACTGCATTGAGCATCAAGTGAGATGGAGAAATGCAGATAAAAGATGCTTGGATCCCAAGGTACCGTGAAATATCTTAATATCTAGAAAGAGATGTATTGTCCAGAAGTTAGCTAAAGAGCGTCAGGTTTCCCTTTGTTTATTCCATTCTCGCTTAGTGGGGATGGTCAAACTAGCATCTTGGCAGCTATGGTATGCTACGAGAGCGCAAAGAACTCCTGTGAGTAGTATTCTCGTTAGTGTTGTTCTCCATTGGTATACTTTCATACTGCGCGACGTGCGTTCCAGTATCATCAAAAATCCCGTTAGCTAATACAGTCAAGGGCTCCCGAGATCAAAAGTCACGACTTCAATACATTAAGAATGGCACCAGATTACGCGAGGAAGATCATGTCGTTTAAGGGGACATGATGTTATTTAACGGATACAATGTGACTTCTAAATTCCGGGTATAGACTACAGCTAATTTCAGGCATCACTACAGAGCTGGCTGCGCCCTCCACGATGAAGGGATCCAGCCGTCTAAACCTACTCCCTCACCTAATCAACCACAATCTCCTCCTCCCCCTTTCCTTCTTCTTTCTCTCCCTCTCCCTCATACTGAACCCAAACCCCCACCTCTACTCCCCATCCTCCCCACTCTCCACAAAAACCTCTCTCTTCGCACTCACCAAGAACTTCTCCATCTGCTCCCTATCCTCCCAGACCTGCACCATATACAGCGACTCGTCTCCGGACATACGAGAATCACAGCTGCGTCGCTCTTAGTGAACTTCTTCTGAGTTTCGTCTGGTGAGGCGAGGAAATCGATGCGGAGCCAGGCTACGGCGTTTTGGTGAGTGAAGAAACCTTGGGCGAGTCGGTGATGTCGGGGTTGCGATCGGAAGGAGAGGTGGAGTTTGAGGCTGTGCTTGTATTTGAGTTTGGAGAGGTTTTTGTCTCGGAGAGATGGAGTGTTGTGTTCGGTGATGGAGGCTGATTCTCTGATCGAGCTGATGAGGCTCCTGTAGAATCATCAGCAACATCCGAAACCTTATCAGAAATAGAAGCATCGGGCACCTGGTCAGCGCCTGCATCAGCATCTACCGAGTCACAATAGTAATCGCTGGGTGGGTCACAGCGCTTGAACGGAATAAATTTCGTGACGGTCCCGCACCAACTAAGCATTTCTTCGTCGCACCAGGCGATGATTGATCGCGCTGTTGCGAGGAAGTGGTCGATCGTGCCGGCCCAGAGGTGCTCTGTTAGCGAGGGGTTGTCAACTAGAAGCGGGCGTGAGCAGCAGAATGCAGGCGAGGCGGCGAGAAGATTGTGGGTTGTGGCGGAGGAAATGCTGATTCGGGTGGCATCCGACGTGTTGGTTGAGGTGGAGTCGGACATACTGATAATCAGTAGTGTGTCGGGATAAAATATTGGGGATTTGATAGTTTTAGAGCGTAGGTCGTAAATAGAATGAGTGGATGTCGAGCCTGGAGCTGTGACTTCGAATCGAGTATAGTTTGGCTGGATTTTTGGAATTGTTAAGGTCATATAGAGATGTGGCACACTTTTAACATTTGTATTGTGACTGTTCAGCGTTGTTGAATACTCAATTGCTCTCGGTTTCGTCAAAGAAAGTATTAATAAACGACGATGTACAATGCTCTGAGCTGTGTACTTCTTTCATGTCCCCAAATGAAAATCATATCGCCTTGTCTGAACAGACCGACAAAGGCTCCGACACAGGCTCATGAATTCAAGGCGTTGCTCCAACGTCATACTGTCCCGGGGGAGGGGCGAGTTCAGGTGAAGCAAGGGACGGGTTGGGCAGAACTGGGAGGTTCAGGGTCATTGTTGGTGCGACGGTAAAATCCGCTTCACTACAACAGAGTCTCAATTGCCATATCGAGACAAGAGAACATGACCGAGTGCCGCAAAAAAGCAGGTCCCTAGGAAGCAAGCCCAGATGAGGAAAATAAGTGATAAACATTCAGCTGGTGCGGACACCGCCAAGGGTGGTCGCGCCCCATAGGCTGTGCTGCTTAATAAGGGTAAGATACCCCCAATCGCCGATCCCCATGACCCCGCACGTAAGTACCTTCCGTGCCTGTTCGGAAACATTCCTCTTTTCTACCAATGAACTAATGATTAACTCACAGATTTTTCTAATACAGTGTCTGGACATGCCGATCGCTTCTTAGACTTTGTCAATTCTTCGGTGCAGCAAGTGACATAATTGCTCATATCTAGAAGACCCATCGCCGATGGTTGCTTGAATCACTTCGTCCCTGGAAGTAATTCACTGTCATATTGGGGAAGATCGGAACAATAGCTCCACCATCACCGAATTTGACTCGCAGTGTTTCGAGCTTCTTAGTGCTGACGATGAGTCCGGGGCTTCTGATCATCTAGAATGTATGTCTTTCCCGTCTGTTCATTAGCAATGGATGAACAGAGGGTCAGGGTTATTTCCGTCCTGGCAAAATGATACGGGGAAATCTTGCAAATCCTACCCACATTGTGGTTACTTGACGGCATGATATCATCGGATTCGCAGGAGGCTGGATATGGCATTATTGATCTACGGAGGTTCTTCCGGAATGTGGGGAGTAGGGACATGGAAACCTCCGCGGAGTTTCCTTGGGATAAGTTTTGGGTCGATTAGGGGCACAGAGACGCGAGGCGTCCCGACGTCAGAACCGTGTCAAGTAATTATAACAACAGGCGGAAAACTATGGTCTACATACTACAAGAAGATATCTTGGACAGAACACCAATGGTCCTCATACACAATTCATAAGATGTTAAGACCTGCTTCAACTAAGACCAATTCTTCGTTCCAGGCCGATGGCCTAGATCTACCTAGAACCACGCTTGGCAATCATGCTTCATATGCTTCTGTAAGTATACAACAGCTTATTGGAAAACGCTCCATCATCCAAGCTAATGCTGGTTTATCTCTAGGACAATGGGAATAGTAAGTAAAGACCGATTTTGAGAATTCGAAATTCTTATTGAAGTTCCTTAAGGCAAGATAAGTCTTGAGCAATTGGAAAACATTTTGAAACGTCTGGGCGATGAACACACTCGGTCTGAGATCAAAACCATGTTTAACAGCATAAGCCACTGCGACGAGGATGCAATTGAAATAGACGGCAAGTATTTGACCTAGATTTGATTAATCTTAAGGGTTTGCTTATTACTAATCTATATAGTTTCAGATTTCGTCTTTGCACTTGATTCGAAAATACCAGACGGGGGATCTGATACTGAGATAGCCCGGACTTTCGAAGTTTTCGATCGAGAAAAGTCTGGGAAAATAACGCCTGATGGGTTGTACTCGGTATTAGAGATCTTAGGACAAAGGATGGACAAGAACCAGCTGAGTGCAGTTTTCAAGGAGGCGGATCTTGACCATGATGGTGTGATCAATTGTATGTCTAATCTTTGCCGTCAACACCAGTAGCGCTGACTGCAGTATCTTCTCTAGATAATGATTTTTACCATCTAGTAAAGTGCAAGGAAAGGCGTCCGACATAGCACGAGGAGCGAGCAGGTTTGGGGTCTAGAAAGCTGTCATCACAGAAGACAGCTATCTTTGAAAGGATCATTGATCATTAGATAGAAATGCAACAACTCTCAGCATCGCCTGACTAGCGTGTCAGGATCGCAAACCGGAATTTGTGTCTCTTTTTTCACATTCCCACTGTTAGATAGTTTCCATCGGCATCTCCACATGAGTGCGGCGTAAAGCACGTGAGGGCCAGCGCGGCTGGAAAGGCTGTTTTCGTGGGCGGAGGCAACTCGATCAATCAATCTGCTGAGAACAACGGGAGCCATAAGCGGCCAAATGTTCACGGAATTCTCCTGAGGACCGGGCGTGCATACATCTCAATTGCAGGCAGTACATGCGTTATGACGACAGGGCGGATATGAAAGTCTCGAGTCATTCCAACGACCTTCACAGATCAGCTCTGGGCCATGATAATCAAGCTTTTTCAGCTTCGCTCGACAGCTCCGCCAGTAAGATTACCCGAGGATGTGCATGCTTGCAGGTATACAACATGCAGGCATAGGTTGGCATGCGGAGGCGTCTCCTTTCATGATCTATCTACGCGAGGGATTCATCGCATGGGGGTATATAATGTGACGTTTTCTGTCCATGCAAATGCTCCAAGTTCTACTCATTACAGAAAGAAATAAACTAAACCAGATCAGTTCAATAGTTAACGCCCGTTGGAGAATGGAATATTCTTGTCCCACCGCACCCACAGCTGCACACGCTTGCGTTATTTGGGAGTGCACGAATTAAGGAAGGAGGTTTCAGGTGGGGATTTCGTTCAGCCCAGTAGAAGCCTCTTGCCAACCCAGGAAATTTTGGAGGCATATCAGAGCATTTGACACTGCGCTATAGAGCCTATTTCCGTGATACCTATAACGGTGGACGACATCCACCTACAACCCTCTTTCGTACTTTCGTGCCATCGTACAGTACCCCCCTCCCCTCCCCCGGGTCTATGTCATTCAGTGGAGACGCCCTAAAAAATTTTTATGCTTGAGTTGGCAGAAAGTTGTGCTGTGTTAATTCTTAAGTAGGATTGACGTAAGAAAATTTAGTGAGGGGAAGTATATTCGCCACTCCAAAAGCAGCTGGAAGAAGGTGACCCACCGAATAACATTGGAGCTGGGGGGATAAGTGTAACCGTTGATTGGTGCCAAATTTCCCGTGGAACCCTTCCTCTGCTGATCCGGAGCTGAAGCTCCGCGCTAGAGAGTATGCTACCTGATTGGTTCGTCGCCAGGGGTAGTATTCTGGGAATCCCATCAACGCCGTTCCCTTGTACACATTACGCGTTTGTTAAGGTACCAGATTCCCGGCGATGACGATACGCAGGAAAGCAGTTTGCGACCAAATATCGAGCTCTGCATTTCCGTATCTAGTTACAAGTCTGCTTACCTGCCAACATTTAAGACAAGACGGCTGTGGCACCTTCCCACGACCTCTACCTCTTTTCTCGTATGTACCGATACAGAACACACAGTGAGAGTGCCAATCACCAAGCTTGAGCAATGCGTGTAGGCTGAACAGTACATCACTAGGCCTCGACTTATCGAAAGTACCTTCTGCCTCGATATAATAACGCTTGAGCGTTTGCATTGCAGTTTTGTCTTTTGTTCCGACTCCAGGCTCAAAGCATAATAAATCGGTTGATTGGATCAGACTGCCCTTCGTCCCAAGGACCCTTGAGCCAAATTGTCCTCGTGCTTCAACCCAGGAAGAAACAATAGACGTTCAAAGATACTGTCGGTGAGTTGAAGGGCGAGCCACGATCCGCAAATCCAAGGAGAACTTTGGCGACCAAAACAACACAGCTTCCACCTTTGAATGAGGTTTTAGCCCTTCAATCAGCTGCTTTGCGCTCAGAGTTCCTTGTCCCAGCTAAAGTACGATTGTCGCCCGATTCTAATTTGTGCTTCCAACCCAAGCATCCGTATCATGGCTTGTGCGAGTCTTTTGCAAAGTCCACCGGCAACCACCACAATGGAGCACGAGACAAGTTTCGATTATGCCGGGAACCTATTCTATAGCAACTCATATTCGGACAACCTCCTTTACACACCAGCCATGTTAGATGCTTCTGGCTACGACTTCAGCAACATGCTAAACTTGTCTCCTCCAGATAGCGAGTCACAGATGGACATGTTGGATCTGCATATCAATCCACAATTAGCCAGGGCGAACATGCCAGGAAATTGCGTCAGTGGTAGCGAGTATTTTCCTGATTGCCCAGCGAGCACATCTCCGACCTCATGGATACCGGGGGGCGCAATGGCCGCAGCAGATCTGCCCATGGACACGTTTAGCGATCTTTCAGCAGATGAAGTTCCACAATCCGTACCTCTACAAAGCCAGATAGAGTCACAATCAGACACGTCTGCAGCACAACAGGAGGCCGACATACAACAATGCGAACTTGAAAGCACCCATACAGCAGGCCAAAAGAGAACCGAACAGGCCAAATGTCCTCTCAGTGCAAGTCAAGAGCCAAAGCCGAAGAGGCGACGTGGTGCCAGGAAAAAGGTGCGAACAGAGGAGGAACTGGCGATCAGGAGAGAGAAGCACTTGCAGCGGAACAGAGACGCTGCCCAGAAGTGCCGGCAGAAGAAGAGGGCCATGGAAGACGAGACGAAGGAAAACATGATTATAGAACGGCAGAAAAATCTCGTTACTTGGAATCAAGTCGCATCTGCACAAGATGACTTGGAGACTTTACGAAATCTTGCCCTTGGTGTAGAGCATCACTGTCACTCCGATGATCATAAAACAGCAGTCAAGTCATGCCTCGAGACGATCATTACGACAGCTGCCAAGCTACAGGACCAAGTTGACAGGTGCAACCAAAGGCGAGCCCAGTTCTCCCAAGGATTTGTTATGCAGAGGTCGTTCGGCGGCTATGCTCAGCAAGATTCCATACAGGACAGTCCAGGATCCGAACACGGTAGCTCGAGTCCTGCAATGTCGCCACAGAGCTCATCCCACCCGCTAAACCAAATACTGAGTCCACGTTCCAGTTGCGGAAGCTCATACCCCACTCGGCGCCTCGACACGAATTTCGCAAACGGCAAAAGAACCACCCGAAAAGGATCAAGTGCTTCCACACTGCCCGACTCTGCTATCAGTCTTGATAGCCCCGCTAGTTCTAAGAAGGATTCGCCGGTTGAAGATGAGGCCGTTGAGATTCCAGTCTATGAGAACGAAGAATCTCTGGGTTTGCCGGCCTCGATGGAGGACAATGCTGATCCTGTATTTGAGTTTCTTACACATGTTGAGAATACCGGCCCTCAGCAGGTTAGTTGGTTGTAGCAGTCGTTCTGCTCCGCTGAGAAGTGGCTTCATTTGGTAGAAGAATACGGATACCTCCAGCGGTTTCCTCTCGTGTGGACGGTGATATATAGCTGGTGTTAATGAAGGAACAAATGTAACAAAAAAACCAAATATGTCAGATGCCATCCCGTTTTTCCAAACATACATGCCTAAGTGAAAGTGATCAGGTGGAGCAGCTTGACGAGAGGCTTTTGTACGAGCAGACATTGGAAGAATAACAGAGTCGATGGTCTCAAGAATGCGAGGCGAGAGATTAAGTCGCCATCTATGAGATAAGTTGAACTTCGTGAAAGAGATATATAAAGAGAGTAAAGTGGGAGTTCTGTCAAAATTGTTATTTCTGGCAGGGACGCCTGGAGACACCTGTGAGTTGGCTACTGAAGCAAACATGTGTCAAAACTAGCAGGAGATAAGCAACAAAAGGAGGAGTGCGGTTTAGGTTTGTTCCAAACTTTGGTCGTCGACAATACCACCCCAAAACTCCGATTTTCAGGAAATGAAGTAATTCAGACAGTCCAAACGGAGAAAGGAGAGCTGATTCACGACTTACTTTTAACGACATTCATTACTTCGTAGATCGATCGTGCCGTCTAGACTGTACATGATGAAACCGTTTCTGAGAAGCTCCGCTTTGGTAGTGTATGATCCAAAGACAATTGTCCTCATAATAGAGTACTTTCATTTCTTTTTGTTACAAAGATTCTTGCCTTTTTTTTTTCTTTTCCAAGCAGAATCTCCACAATAGCTGTTTTCTGCTTCGATTCGATGGTTCCTCAACTGAAAAATGAATTGCCAAAATTCGATGCAATCTCATAGAAGATTTGAAAAAGGAAGATGAAGATGAGGGCTTCCTCGCGTGTAAAACGGGACATGGGACAGTGAGGCTTCTGTGAAGTCGTGGAAGAACAAGGCAGTGCCTTGTACTTTGAGTAATATTCAGATTGTTCACGAGACTGATCTGGTTCACGTGACAAGGAACCCTTTTCTGCCTCGCTTGTGTTTGTTTTGTTTTTGTTTGTTTAGACGACTACTTCTCAAAGTATGCTGCTTAGACATGAGTCGATTAAAATAACCGATCAAAGGCTTGTTTTTTGTCGTGTAAGATTGTCAGTATAGGATTCTCGCTTTTTTTCGACTGAGCTGGCTTAGAATCGCTGTGATCATGGCTTGTCCTCGCAACAAACCATAAAAATGACAATAATTGGAGCTGCACTCGCACCTCTAGGTCACGGATGGGTTCAAGTGTCAGTACTGTCTGACTAGACACTAGCTTTCAGAGGTAAGCAGATTATCGGTATCGATCTAATTGTGGAAGCATGGTTGGTTGTATGAAGTGATCTGGTCCGGACCAAATCTGGTCTGGAGAAGGACCTTAATACCTAGGAGTGAGTGTCTATCGTAGCCTCTGCAATATGAATTATAGTTCAATTGAATATGAGAAGTTGGAGACGGATGAGCAGATGGTCGGGAATGTAAGTATAGAAGTCGAGGACTGAGCAGTGTGTCAAGCTGGCGTTGTCGATGATTTCATTAATTTAAAAGCCTCTGGTAGAGCGACCAGGACAGAATAACCAAAGCTGAAGACGTCTCTGCAATATTCAAAAAATCAAGCAAGATAACCACTTCCTCGTCTTGTTTCCCCTGTTCCTATGGTATGCAGCACTTGCATTGCGATGTGAAAAAGTCTATTCGCAAGACGAGAAAGACTAATAGGTCAATAGTCTGAGCTCCTTGAACTTCGCCTCGTGGAACGTTGCCTCGAAAAGATCTTACGTCTGGACCTCGTCCCAGGATCTTTTGGGAATGCGCCGTATAGCAGCTAATACAGGCGATAAAGTTTGGTTACGCAAGTTTGATGCACGTCGCTGGGAGCGGAAAAAGTGCAGTTATAAATGGGCTAAGCAGCATTCAATGCTTTTCGGGATGGTTGAGTTGAAGCCGAATAATTTCAAGATTTAAACTAATGAGATACCATAAGGCTCGTGAATTATTTGTTTACAAGAGTGCCGACTATGAATAGCGAGAGTAAAGTTTAAACAAAATGCCACACTCGCTACTCATGATGCATTCTTTCTCTTTCTCATTCAGAAATACATAAGTCCCTTCAAGTAGTTTGTGTTTCCGACGCCTTCTTGTCCAAGGACTACTCAACGTGTGGAAGACATCCCATCAGTGCCATCAAGTACCGTCTTCGGCAAGCCTTGTTCATCGCCGGGCTCCTTGTAAGTATCAGTCGGTTTGGCATGACGAGTCCGATCCCCCTTCAAAACGTTGGACTTGTCAATGGCCTCTTTTTCGTCCCGTTCTGTTGAGTACATCACGATTAGCAAGGAACTCTTCCCTTGTAGCTTTCTTTTGATACAAAATACAAGAAGGGTTTTGAATCAACGGCACAGAATACTTACCAAGAGCTTCGTCCGAGTCAGGGTTGAGCTTATCATTGGGCTGCTCGACTGGTTCCTCGTCTTTCAAAACGGCAACAGGCTCTTTATCGCCGCTAGCATAGGAGTTGTCTACAGTGTCACCTCCTTGAACAATGTCGTCGGTCTCGGTATTCTGATCTTTGAACTCGGAAGCTGCGTTCGTAGACATAATTGACGTGTTGAGTAAATCGCAATATATTAAGGCTTTGAAGGTTGGAGAGGACTGTCTATTGCTGAGTTTCACAATCAACGATATTTTGTTATGCTCTTGATTTTCCAGAGTGGCCACAGGCTTTTATAACCAAGTTTATTCCTCATCAACAATACACATCACAGTCATACCGATACTGTTCTATTGAGAGTGACACTGTGAAGGTAGTTCCTCCTCTTCTTGCGTCACTACAAATGAAACAATAGATGCCGTCATGTTCTACACACCACTTCGATCTGGGCTTGGGCCGTCTCACCGGTTATTATTTCTTGGGCAAGGTTGAAGCCAATAATAAATAAGAACAACGTACCTTGTGTAACAACAGAAAGCAATTCATGGCACATGGGATCGTAAAGGAGTCGAATCAGGAATATGTGAGGTCATGATCATAAGGAATTGAACGGTAGGATCGATCCATTACGTCGTAATTTTATGACGTTCTATTCACCGCCCTCTTTCCGAGGAATTACTATTGTAAGGACAGAAGGCTTTGCCCTCGTAGCCTCGTGGTAGTAGTTGGCGACGCGCAGTCCACTGGTTATCCAGGCACGACATCTTCAAACATAGAAACAAGAACGGACGTCTGTTTTCCTTCATGTTCAAAAACGTGATACAAATAGTGGGAAGTTAACCGAAGTCGACAATGGGTCTACAGACATGTGAAACAGGAGATCCAAAGTTGAGGAAATGCTATTGATGCAATGCGAAATGACATGTCGTCTCATATGTAGTGACCTCATACATCAGAAATCTTGTTTTTGAGATCAGTGAAGCTACCGTTCAACGTTTCAGTTGCATCATAAGAGTAATTATTAACTGTCGTCATCATCATCGTAATCATCATTGATGTCATTCAGGTAGAAGAAAGCAATCACTCTTTAGCAAACGATGTCTATAAAGGGCACTACAGCTCTCGCCGGAATATCAAGCTTCAGAGTTAATTGTATCTACAAGAGCTGCCTCTCTTCACCAATTTTCATCCAAGAACAAATATCCTTTCAGTGCCAACATCTCGTCATGTCTTCGACCGGAAACACAAATCCTGGCAATTTTGCCAACAGACCGAGGGAGGAAGTGCAAGAGATTGCAAGTAAAGGGGGTCAATCTCGTGGCGCTGGGGACTCTGGCGGCTCTGATGAAACGGCCGGAACGACTTCAGCCACTGGCAACACAAATCCCGGCAATTTTGCCAACAGACCGAAGGAGGAAGTCCAGGAGATTGCGAGCAAGGGCGGAAAAGCCTCGAGCGGCTCCTTTGAGCCTGGCAGTGAAGAGGCGAGTGAGGCTGGAAGCAAGGGAGGATCGGCTCGCTGATATTGGGATCAATGGTCCATGCTGCATGCTGGAGTGATAGATTGGAGCAAACAGGAATCGGAAGTGCCATTCACTCGTCCATTCGATCGCTGACAATTGCTGTTCCTCCTGTGATCAAGGTTTTCAAAAGACAATTTCTTTCAACAATAATTCAGATGTGGTTGTTGTGAAAGGATGTTTGAATCGCTTATGTTGCCACTGCGGTAGGTTGCAGTTGTTCTAGGCCACACATCATTGCCATTGCCATTGCACCTGTCGCACTGAGTGATGCCCAGCCTTAGGCGCAACGACCACCCACCTTTTCCCGCCTTTCCCCGCCGCCCCCCAATTCTTCTTTGCTTCCGTACTTTTGCTGGACGAAGAGAGTTTGGAGAACCGTCAGAACGCGAGAGCGGGACTTTGGAAGTTGTGCATCAACAGCCACATCTGCAACCCTGCTGATCTGAGCTCATGCCAGGCACATTTCAGCACAATCCAGCTGGGCACCTGTTCCGCCGGATCAATCATCACAAGCACAATGATGTGGGAGCGGACACGAATCTCTATGCGCTGTCGGAGACAGACATCACGGGTTCGACAGCAAGACCGTCTGTCGCAAGACTCTCGCAAGACTAGGAGAATGTGTGATATACCTTTAAGATACTGATCGGGGCCCCTTCCGCGGCTCCTCAAACCCGCGGCGCCCCACCCCCAACGAATTCGCTGTACGACCGACGGAGATACAAGTACTAGTACAAGTACATCCGTCGCTGCAGTCCCCCTGACGGTCAGGTGATATTATGCTAGCCAATCAGAGATAGACTCAAAAATCACCATTGAGGGGCAGGAGGGCAGGAGGGGTACTGTAAGGTTAGGGAAGGGCAAAATTTGGCGGTGAGACGGGATTCATCAAATCAAAGCCTCGCGACCGACAGCGGCACCAGTTGTTAAGTAAGCCCTCACTTCGCTCGTTCCTCCTTGCTTTCGGAATCCTCCTCCCTAATCGTCGTAAACGTCCAACCCTCCAAATGGCCGACACAAGCACTCCAGTTCATCGACGCAGGGGAACCGCCTATGTGACCCAGAATGCCTGTAGCGAATGTAAAAAGAGGAAGGCAAAGGCGAGCGATATATCTCGGTCGCAGCGGCACAAGTAAAAGCTAATTAATTATCTTCTAGTGCGACGGGAACAATCCGTGTGCAAGGTGCGAAGGTAATGGCGCCACGACCTGCCATTATGATGTACCTGTCAACGTCAGCAAAAAGGATTTGAGGTCTACAATTGGTGAGCTCCAAAAGTATCGGCAGATGAGCGAAGAGATCTTTGCCAGCTTGGCTTCCGAGGACAAGCGTAGTCTTATACTGCAAGAGCTCCAGGACGGCAATACTCTGGACACTATATGGGAAAAATTGAACGGGCCAATGGCAGATCGGCAGAGTCGACAACGCTCTGGGCAAAATAAGGACGATATGGAATGGGTAGGCGACGTGGTAGAGAATACAAGGGCCGACTCAAGGCAGAATACCAAAGAGGAACAGGACGGTGAGCCTTGGACGAGAGCCATGTCTGATGACGTGCTTATCGAACACTTTCTTTCACTATACTTCTGCTGGGAATATCCCATTTTTGCTACTCTGTCGCGGCAACATTTCCTGGCCGATTACCGAGCAGGGCGGCGCCGGTATTGTTCATCCCTCCTTGTCAATGCCATTCTAGCCATTGGATGCTCACTCTCAGGCATGCATGAAACGGACATAGGCATAGATTTAAATAGGCAGGTTTCTGGACAACAACTCTTTGACGAAGCTGGACGTCTATTGGTCAAGGAAGATGACACACCGCAATTGACAACTGTTCAAGCCTTGGGCATCATGTCTATTTTTGAACTGAGCCGTGGAAACCAACATGAAAGTATATTGTACTCCGGGAGATCTATTCGCATGGCTGTAGAAATGGGATTACATCTTAATACCTCAATCTCTCAATTTCCTCAGATTGAGCTTGAAGTACGCAGTGCCACAATCTGGGGTGCCTTTGCATTAGACAAGTAAGCCAGTGCATCTTTTTCCATATACTCCTGCGCTTTTTCTGGACTGACTTCAGCCAAGTTCCTGGTGTATCATTGGAGGCCGCCTCCCTCATCTTAGTCGCAAAGGTGTTCTCATTTCAAAAGTCTCCTTCCCCGAGGCCGAAGAGCAGACAGTCTGGGTACCTTATACCGGCGATGAGCTACTCCCCGGACCTAGCAAACTCCAGACCAGTCACGGGCGATCAGTACATATCGTCATGTGCGAACTTTTTGAGGTCGTTCATGAGGCGCTGTACATACTCCACGTGCCTATCCTACCGCTTACTAGCAAGGACATCCTACAGATCTATTATAAGTACCTTGCCTGGTATGATTCTGTGCCTGCAACTTTGCGGCTTGGAGAAAATTACACACCTGCTGTAATATTCATGCAGTGAGTTATATATCTTGCCCTCGGATTCAGCTCGAGATTAACATGTTCTCTCAAGCATATATTACCAATTCGCGGTTCTTACCCTGTTTGGTCCATTTGTCAGACTCCGTCTATGGGGCTCTAGCTTCCACCCGCACGAGATCTGCTTCCAAGCCACAGAGACAATCAAAGCTCTTTTGGCCTCTTTTCGCCGCCTTTACAGCCTGCGTCGAGCTCCTTCTTTTCTCCCACTCATTACTCTTGCATCATATCTATTTCATGTTCTACGAGAAGATTCTCCAGTGGCTGGTGTTCCGACTCAGCTCAGCCAAGGCATTAGTGACCTCCAAGGAATGGGGTACTCTCACGAGGAAGCGGTACGTGGAGCACAAGTCTTAGCAGCTGTGCGGGCAAACATCCCTATCTCTCCTACGGAGAAGGCGACTCTCACTGGAAATGTAGAGGATATTTGTAAACATGTCCGTGTGATGGTGAAGGTCTTTGGATTAGAAAAGGAGCATTGCTGCTTTGCAGGGCAAACCTTTACTGTTAAATCTCTATTTTCTCCATTTCCTTTCCAAGTGCTACCTTCTTTGGATTTCAAGAAGGAACTATATCTAGCTGGATTTGAATTGATAGATGAGTCAGGTGGTAGTTAGTAATTAGAAGGTCGAATACTCATGATACCCCAGTGTAGAAAAGTCATGATTTGTTCCTTGGCCTCACGTAATATACTCATATTGCAAGCCTCATGTTTCTGATGCGAGTTAAGTCACTCCAGTGACAACACAGGTGTATGGTCTTTACTCCATTACTTCCTAGGCTGATTGAAGAGGGTTGTGATAACTCGCGGATATCAAAACACCCAACCATCCAATCTGAAGACGATTTATTTCCGTATCTTTGGATGCGCGAAGTCTACAAAAGCAAACATAATTAAGACGAAGGTTTAGCAGATGCGGTGCCTAAACTCATCCCCACCTCGACATCCACCATAATACGCTGCTGGCTTACGCTCAAGAGATCCTGATCAAACTTGATTCGATCTTTTTCAAATGCAACGATGATGCTAGACCCGCCGAATTGGAAAAGCCCGATTTCATCTCCCTTTTTAACATCTGTGCCTTCTTTGCGCAATGGCTCGTTTATCCTATCTACGCTTTAGTAAATGAAACGACCATGATTTTGCATAGTCAGTCTTACTCGACTGTGCCTACTTCTGTTGCACCAATAGCAACAAATAGTACCATTCCAAATTCCTTCGTCTCAATAACAATACAACACCGCGCGTTGCGTGTCAGTATATCCACGTTACTATTGAGGCAGATAGGATCAACCTGGTAGTAATCGCCAGTAATCTGCTTGAACCATCTCACCTTGCCAGCGACCGGAGAGTGGTAGCGATGATAATCCTGCGGGCTCAACCGGAAGCTCGCAACACCACCATCGGCCCAAAGCTTTGCTCGTTCCGCGTCAAGAATTAGGTTGCGAATGGTAAAGTTGTTGCCCTTGATCCAGAGAGCCTGCACCTGAGACACAGAAGGGTAAACGACGACTCGAGAATCAGCAACCACGACTGCCTTGCTCGGATCGCTCTCTGCAAATATTGGGCGGCTCCCTACTGCATGCCGTCGGACGAAGAAGTCGTCGAATGTGGAATATTCACTAAGATTTGACGGCTGGAACCCCTCCATATTGATATGGTAGAAATCGACGAAGCCTTTGATCTGATGCGCAGAGGCTTTGGAGGCCTCCTTTTGCCCTGTGGGGAAACGTTAACCATCTTCCAAAATTAGATGCCAATATCTCTAGTCTCACCTGCAGCGATTGTCTTTTCGTGTATCCATAGTCGCAGAAGATGCGTTCGGTCTATCCACTCTGTGATGGGGTTGAATAAAAGTAGAAGCTTTAGCTTCTTGAATAGAGGCTGCTGCTCGCGCTCGTATTTACCGGTCTTCCGATTAAGCGTCCGCCATCCTACTTCACGGTTTTGCACAAGCTTCAGCAGAGCCAAAGCGTAATCAATGATACTATGGATGTTTTTCAGAAGTTGCATCGTGCTGTCCGCAGAGTGAGATGTCAGGGTAAAATGTGGAAAGGGGAGTGGTCTTGTGAAATCCTCTTGACAGCTGATGCTGACCCAGGCTGGGTTCAAATCTTGAACATGTTCATCGATACTCGCATATTACGAAACGTCATATTTCGTCATGGCATGAAGATCGAGCCTGGGGGATGAGGATGAGAAGAGCGAGTAGCGTCATTTTTCCGAGCTCCGAGATCCCAGCCACCCACCCAAGGAACCCCCCCAAAATACTTCAGCCCATACAAAATGCCAAGAAAGATCCGAAAACCATCTAAGATACGCTTCGTGGAGTTATAAGTTACAATTATCTGACTTTCTTCCCGTTCGTCTTTTTTTTGCGTTGAGAACTGCTGTGGCGGCGGATATGCATCGAGAGGGTTGCGCCTCGTAATATCGGAGGTAACTCCGCCAGTCAAAGACACTGTCCAGTAGAGAGTTGTACGGTATGTGCCGCCATGGCGCTGCGACTCGGTATGAATCCTTACTTGCCCCTGCAACACATTCCTCTCCACTGCGTTGGTGGAGTCTACGGAAAGAATGCCAAGCCTAATTGCACCGCAACGTCACACAGTCTGGTCTCAAGTACACAGTCCCCCAAAGAATATCAACTTAAATATTGCGATGCTTCCTGTAGCTGAGATATGTCTCGCTCTTCAATCTCTTTATTGCACATGAATCTCTAATCATAGTCCATGCATCAACTCTAACTTATACCAAACCAATTCTTGTGAAACCAGTATGACTCCGAAGGCTACTATGGCAACTTCTAATGGTGCAAGCAATATTCGAACGAACCTCCCTCATAATTCTCGTCAACAAAATCCTCGGCGATTTCAAGATTTTCACGTTGAAAACAAGGTCTTCGCTGTAACAGGAGGGGGCAGAGGTTTAGGTCTCGCACTGGCTGAGGCTCTGGTGGAAGCCGGCGGCCAAGGTATCTTCTTTATTCGTAGTAACATGTATATTCATAACTGATTCCATCTCTGATCAGTATATTGCCTGGACCGATTGGCAGAGCCGGATGCCGAGTTTCTCGCTGCCCAACAGCGTGCAGATCCTGAGTTCGGTGGCTCTCTGCATTACAAACGCATAGATGTCCGCAATGTTCAAGACGTGGACGAAACAATGGCTGGCATCGCAGCTCAAAGTCACAGGCTCGATGGATTGATTGCTGCAGCTGGAGTCAATCATGTCGGCTCCGCTATCGAGCATTCGCCTGCAGACATCACGGATGTGATGAGTATCAACTATACAGGTGTTTTCAACGCAGCGACCGCTGCCGCCAAGCAGATGTTACGGTGGAAGTGCAGAGGCTCGATCGTCCTTGTCTCCAGCATGAGCGGGCTTGTTGCCAATAAAGGCATGGTCTCACCGGTGTACAATTCCTCCAAAGCGGCCGTACTCCAGTTAGGCAGAAGTTTGGCAATGGAGTGGGGAAGGATAGATGAAGAGGGTCGAGGGGGCATTCGCGTAAACTGCATATGCCCTGGCCATATTGTTACGCCTATGGTCAAAGAGACTCTCAGAGAGGTTCCAGAATCTAGGGAAGTATGGGAGGCTGAGAATATGCTGGGAAGGCTCGCAAAACCAGAGGAGTTTAGGGGCGCAGCACTTTTCCTACTCAGTGATGCAAGCAGCTTTATGACTGGTAGTTCCCTTGTTATTGACGGCGGCCACACTGCATGGTAGACGTCTTGTAACTTAGATAGATTGAATATTCAGACTATGTGATTCCCGACCAACTGGTCCACAACGTATATTTCCAGAAATAACCAACGCTTTGATGAGGGGGTATTTCGACTGACAGTCTGAGCGGTGATGGAGAACTCACGTCGCACACCCGGCGATGGTAGCCTAGATCTTCGCCATGAGTTCGAATCAGTCGGAGGATGCTTCACTTGGTAGTCCTATAAAGGAACAGCCATCACCAAATTGAAGATGCTACAGCGAGCTCAAAATTCAATTGCACGACTCTGCTAGATTTTCCACAAGTATAAACCAAGTAGGCGTGGCGGAGTCGACGATTTGAGGCGCCTAAAGGAAGAAAGCCATTCTCCATCGCATGTTCCTGGAACTTGCGCAGGTTCCTAATCAACGACAGTGCCCGCCGCAACCAATGCGGTTTAATATCCACTCCAAGTCTATGGAGTTCGTGATGAAAATCGATTCGCCGCATCCGCTTGTCGCTGCTGAAAGGGCCAACTTGGAGCAAGAACTTGGGTATCACCAGCGAGCCGTTTCAATGTTGATTGGCGTATGATAGAACATCTGAGTTGAGGACGAACACAGACGGGTTGGGATCATTGATTTGATGCTATACAAGTGCCCAAGCTGAACTCACAGCGGAGGATACCACCTATTTCGCTCTTATCGAGGAGGGGCGTCTAATATGCACGGGATGTGTGGAAACTTATGGCACCAGCACCAGCGGTGAAAATGTCATAATCGCTTTCGTACAAGTCTCATTTATATACAAACAAGACGTCTCGTCATCTTCAAAATCGCCTTGTATAGTACCCTTACCGAGCAGGGAACCAGGATAGGGGTTGGGGCAGCAGAATTTAATGGGGCTAGGGTGGGGTCGAACCCGGGAGGGGATGAGGTTGCTTCGACATGTTGCGTGGCGAGGTGTTTAGTGGTCTTGTAAGGTATGGGAGAACTGGCTTGATATGTAGAAGCGCGGACGCTGGGTGTGAAATGTCACAGGTGGCAATTGTATTATCGGGATTGGTTGGAATATATATATTCTGCCCGATCATTCATGTGAGTTGAGTACATGATGTTGGTATAGAACCTGTCTGTTCCATCTTTCTGAGTACCGAATTGTTCTCGCGTACCTCTAAAGACGGATAAACCTGCTTACACAATTCAAGATACCTTTGTGATTTTCTTTTGGGTTGAGTCACAGGAGTTCTATGGGCTTGGGAGAACGAATTGAAAAAGAGGTAGAGTCCTGAATTGTTGTAATTTTGTTCCTAGTAAATCTTCCATTCATTGTGAAGCAAGTGCAGCAAAATCATCTTCACCATGATAAATTGCATGAATCCACTACTGTCAAACGAATGAAACAGATTCATTCCGTATCACGTAGAAATCTCAATCTCATCCGAGGCTGGAGATTGGTATTACACCCCTTAGACATACTGCCATGCCCCATAGGGAGCCGGGTTTAGCAAAATCGTAGCCTCCAAGCCCTGCAGCTCAACACAGTCCGTGAGGTTGAACTCTGGAGTTCTGACATAGATTATGAATGTCGCGATGTTCTCCATGTAAGATGGGACATCCGGGCAAGCGAGAATGCCTTCTATAAATAAACATTAGCATCTCCAGAATTGATTTCACCAGCAGCAAAGTGACGAAAGGAGGAAGCCGAAGTTGGAAGTACCAAGGAAATGAAGAAGAGGGGGAGAGCAAGTGATGATATATGTGGGAGGAAGATAAGCTCACCGGCCGATCCATCAGGAGCCTTCCAAGTGAAAGTATTGACATCCTCCGAGCAGTCAGAATCGACAATCACATTGACGAAACCACCACGATGAGCACCAGCAGGGACGGATGTAGAGTGAGCTTGTGTATATCCAATTGAGCCTTCGGATCGAACGAAGGTCTGTTGACCGCCTGGAACCTCAACCTGTATCAACTTGTCAGCATCTGGCTCATCCTGCTGAGTTAACCACTTCGAGTTCTGACTATATGACAAAGGAAGAAGGGTAATACGCACCCACATGGCACTCAATGCACCAGCGACAATGGTATCAGTAGGGCTGGGGCAGTTTGGATCGACGTTGGATGGGCAGTAAGTAGTTGGACCATCGAGACCGAGATAGAATGCTTGACCAGAGGCGTGGATCTTCTGACCATTGAGGGGAGCGCCGGGGTTGAAGATCTTCAAGGTGAAGACTTGAGCGGTGGTGAGAGTGAAGAGGGAGATGATGACGAGGAGTGACAACATCTTAATCGGGCATTTGAGGTTGTTACCGTAGATCGAAGAGGAGAGAAAGATGGTTGTGATGTAGATCTAGATCTCCGTTGAGGTGTTGAGAAAGATCGAGATTGAGATTGAGATGGAAGTGAGGGGAAGAGGTTTGGATGAGGACAAGTAGGAGTTCAGGTTTTGACATCATTCCCGTCTAATCTTAATTCGAGGAGTCGAGAATGAGGCAGGCAGCTACCCTCCCGTTATTTCCTATTTCGCTTCACTTGTCATACGGTTCATCTCACGATCCCGGAATTTCTGCTCGAGGAAAGGTTTCCATCGCGTACAGGAGAATGGTTCCCCTCACGGTAGTAACTTGGACATCAGATCTTTTGACATAGTACTGGGCAAATCTATCATCTCTTCGATGCGGGGAAATGCTTATATTAATTAATGCCTGGTGCCTGCAAAAGTGCCATCTGCCGTACAACAACTAGTGCTAAGCGAGTCTGTCTCGGAAATAGGTGCCGGCAAGTTGCAATAGGCGTTTCGAATTGTGGTGTGATGATGCCAAATCAAGGGCAACCTTGAGAGGGAGGGCAAAATGCAGACATGAAGAATTGAGGATATACTCGGAGATCCTCCAATGAGTCCAGACCTTTTAGCGTCGATGACGTCGGCTTGCCATGCATACCCCTGATTCAACCTTTAAGGTTCTGACATCTCGATGGAGCTCGACTCTGATTCAACAACACCCATCTTCCACCTCGAAAAAGCATGAGAAAGCTTCCAGTTGAGTCCAGCTTGCGGAAATAAAATCGAAGAAGGAAATGCAAAAAGATATAAATATCCATACCGAGGAAACCCCAGACTTGTCCGAGCTCACCAACCCCGCTCTCATGATTCGCAACTGTGGCTCAGCAAGCGCCACCCCACTTGCATTGCGTGGATAGCTCGATGGATCTTGATCTGAGCCCTTGCAAGCGCGCAAGCTGCGCTGCGTATAGGTGGCTGAAGTGAATCAACCAATCATAATCCTTGTCCGCCCTGCCAACTCATGCATATTTAAAGCTGGCTATCAAACCACCTGAACTGGGCTGGACTGGACTGGTTTGTACTTTATCTTGACTACAAGTCTTCATCCTCTACGAGCTTTCAGTCTGCTTGAACTTTCATTCTTCAGCTTGACGTCAGAAACCAGGAAGCAAAAAGCTTTTAGTAAGTCTATTTCCAATAAACACAAGCTGCGAGCACCAGCCTTGTTTGCCCTTTGTAGACGGGAAAGTAATTGACATCACCACAGCCTCACCTCACTCTCATCACCTACGAAATACCACCAACCAACTCAACACCTCAACCCAACTCCTATCCAAAATGTGTACCTCGACCTCCTCTACGCTCGTAAACCGCAACGGTCCCGGCTCAGCAGCATCCTCCACAATCAGCAGTATCGTCAAAGGCGAAGGTGGCGCTGCAGGGAAGACAAAGTGTATCGAGTGTGATGGGTACGAGTGTTGCTGTATCCCGATTCCTTGTACGGTCATGTAGGGGGGTGTAGGGGTCAAGGGGCAGAGAAGAGGGGTAGGGGTGAAAGAGATGAGGGAGGAGAGAACGATATACCAGGGATTTGATTGATTGGTTTTTACTGCTGCGTTTGCGTTGCTTTCTGCAGATATGATGATGCATTGTGCCAGAATGCAATTCGGGCATGATCTCGGTCCTTTATTTGTGCGGGGACCACTGCCATGACATCGGAATGGAATTACATTGAGATTTCTATTACATCAAAGCCATTCCTCGCTTTCCTTATGGTGTGACATCTTGTCCGTGAAAATCTCCAGGAAATGGTGGTCTCCTCTGACCCCAGTATCATCCATCAGATCAGCGCCCAGTAGATACCATAATACCTTCCATCTTGAGCCATCTTGAGTAATGACCACCCCTCAAGCAACACCGAACTCCCTCTCTAACTCCTGCCAAACGTCCCTCCCCTCTTCCAGCACTTCGACCTCATCCCTCTTTCCAATCACATCCTCTAGTCCCCCCTTCTCTACACTCAAGCCCGCGCCCAGCCCCTCTAAGATAGCCTCAACTTTGCCTTTCATCTCCCTAATGCCTTTTGTTTCTGCGCGCGATCGTTCCAGCTGATCCTGCATCATCAGGATCAAACTCTCTCTAGCTTGGTGTGGTCGATATTCGTTTAACAGGTGGTGGAAGTTTACAAAGAGGGTTTTGATATGGTCGACTTTCTCGGCGTACTATCAATCATCCACCATTAGCTACTTTGTCCTAATTCTGCGACTCGTGTAGCTGCGCCATTTAAACTGCGAGGCAGAACTCCAGAGGAAATTTGTTGATAATGAGGGGTGTGGAGGAACATACCTGTTCAGGATCAATACTCATAATGCCCACCAGCTCTAGAAAATTCAATAACAGCGATTTCGCTATCCGCTTGAGTATGAACGCCCGATCCGCATGCTTGCCATTCCCATTCGGCGTCCCAGGCGGCGTATACAATTGCTCCAGCCCGAGAGCTTGTAATGTAGGGAGCGGTTCATCGAGCTGTCATTACACCACAATCAGCACATACTCCACATCCTCATCCTCATCCTCATCCAACCCCCCTTTCCTCTCTCCCTCCCCACACTCCAACATCATCTACATAGCTAGCGTAAGAAGATGAGAAAACATACCCTAAACAAATCCCCAAAACACCTGTAAACACCATCCGCCGGCGGCTCAGGCGGCTGCAGATTCCGCAGTTCAGCAGGCAGATCCAGTATCCTGACCGGCACCTCTTTCGCGGGATCTTGTGGTTGGCGCGAGAAGGAGAGTTCGGCGGCGCGGAGGGAGGCGATTCGGCTGGTGTTAGAGGGGGTGAAGGATTTCCAGAAGGGGGGAGGGGAGGGGAAGGCGGTTGCGAGGGAGGTGGGGGCTTGTTGTTGGTCTTCCATTTTTTGAGGGTGTGGTTGAGGAGGAGTGGTGGTGGTGGAGATGTGGGCGGAGAGGAAGGGAGAAGCTAGATTTGGAGTGGAGGAACGAGATGGCGTTCCGTAGAGGAGTTTCGTGGTTGTGTGGTCGTGAGTTTTGTCGATGTTATTGTATTGGTATTGAAAGCGCAGAAGCTCGACGGGAAGCTTGAGTTGCGACGGGGCCGAGCTCAGCAGGCTGGCAAGGGTCCGCTCTCCTGCGACTGCGGGTTGCGCGGGAGCTCGCGTGCGCCAGCGCCAGCCAAGCCAAGAATCCCATGTCCATGCTCTCTCACAACATCACCGTCATCGACAGCATTTAATCCGACATCCTCCTCTCTCACCCATATCCCCCCATATATACTTTCACCATTCCACGAATAGCTTCAGTTCTGTACGGAAGGCATGTGGCCTTGATCAAAGGAGCTGCTCGTTGGATAATGGCTCGGAATACCAGATCTCCCAGTCGAAGCTTGGGATTAGCTGCTCAGACTGGATGGATTGGTGCTGTGGCTAGGTTTTGGGAGGTATGACTTCTTTCACTGTGTTTTGGATGTGCCAGCCCTGATCAGCAGATGTAGAAGACATATGCGGCGGACTATCTGGGCTTTGCGTTACTTTTAACTGCGTATATTTTGGTATGTTGACTGGCATTTGGTCGAGGCGTCTGCTAATACTACTACCAGCTTGTAACCTTCGTCGAGCCTTTCCATCGCATGTTCTTTATCAGTAATATCAACATCCAATATCCGCATGCTTTAAAGGAGAGGGTCCCGGTTACATGGGGTATCTTTTATGGTTCCGTCGTTCCGTTGATATGCCTCGTTATCTGGTTGGGAGTATCACGAGCTGGAGTGCATAAGTTCCATGTTACGGTTCTAGGACTGCTCATCAGGTACGAAATGGTTCAATCTTACTTGCAGATCCTTGCTGACCTCCCCAGTATCGTCCTCACCCTCTTCATAACAGACTGTATCAAGAACGCCGTCGGCCGTCCCCGTCCAGACCTAATCTCTCGATGTAAGCCCGCCACCGGCACACCCGACAACGTGCTCGTTTCCTTCGACGTATGCACGGAAACAGATCACCATACACTACATGATGGATGGAGGAGTTTCCCTTCCGGACACTCGTCCTTTGCGTTCAGTGGATTGGGATACCTAGCTCTGTTCTTCGCGGGACAGATGCATGTTTTTAGACCCAGGACGGACCTTGCGAGAGCGTTGCTTGCTATTGCGCCGCTGCTGGGAGCTGCGATGATTGCTATTAGTCGGTGTGAGGATTACCGGTAAGCCAACAGGAATATGTGATGCTTTTTGCGTTCTCGCTGATTGACCTAGACACGATGTATACGACGTAACATGCGGTAGTATCCTCGGAATGGGCATTGCATATTTCTCCTACCGACGATATTATCCTCGTCTGCATTCGGCGAAATGTAACGAGCCCTATCAATCACGAGCCTCGTCTTTCAACGAGGGATTCGCGAAGATGAAGAATGATGAAGAAGTCGCTAGACCGGGGAGAGACTTTGAATTGAGCGATGACGATGATGATGGCCATTAGGCGAGTTATGAGAAATGAGTTTGGATTTTTGTCATGTCCTGGTATGGGAATTGTGAAGTTCTCTGTAAGTGGAGTTGTGCTTTCTTTGTCCTTTGTTCTCGTCTCGATTCGGTGGGACGTTGTATCCCTTGTGTACAAACTTCGTATTGCGTTCGTCGTAGTATTCTTTGTCATCGACGTCTACCTTTTTGTTCTTTGTCCTCGTTGCCACACTCGAATCTACCTTGATGAGCACCTCGACATCGTCACAATTTCGATGTCTTACAATTCAGTATATCCTTTATCACGAAGGCATCAATTCGCACCATATACTGGACGCACTTTTCGTCCTTCCAGGCACCGCATATGTTGATCAGGCTTCCATTCCAACCTAATCTTTTCTGCGTCAAGCTTTGGCTATTCTGGCTTTTCGAGAGGTCTATCTCGGGCCCCGTTCCAGCAATCACCTAAGGGCATTCTCGGCTGGCTCCGTCAAGCGCCGCATTGGTGGCGCAAAAGCATCATATTTGAGCAGGATCCAGAACCGAGAGACGTTGGAGTACACCAAGACTGAGGTGGACGAAGTAGGCAAAGCTGAAAACCGAGCAGCACAGCGCAGCGATGAGCGGCTTGCGGATACGCAGAGGGGAATGCGCTGCACAAGCCGAAACACCATGGATAAGGGAGCGTCGCGAAGGACGGGAATTGTACCAGCCGAACTTACAATTGCAACAAGATGCGAGTCGAAAGAAAAACCACGACCAGCAAACTTTACCAATTGCAAAACAGGTTTGTGAAAAAGATCCAGCTGCCGAAGAGCCCACAGCCTTCAGCTATCCCTGGTACAAAATTCGAATCCGGGAGTTCTGGCAAGGTGCCGCGCCTGGGGTCCAAGCGGTGATGGTAACACTCACTTTCATCATTATTTTCATAATCGCAATGTATATATATCGATATGTCTTTGGTTTATGGTTTTACTGCGAAGCGTACTGGTGGGCAAAGCAAGGCTTCGATTACTCTATCGATGGCTGTGACAGAGCAAGGATGAGCAAGCAAGCCTTTTGGATGTGGACCTGGGACCAGAAGGGTTGGTTCGATTACATGACCTGCCAAGCATACAACCAAGCATTAGACCTAGATGGATATTTTTCACCAGAGGGGCAAGCTATTGCAATGTTCATTATAGATCCTCTCTCAGCTTCCCCTACCATAGTAAGTGTATACACGTAGCTCACTTCTCCTTTACTAACATGATAAGTACTTGTCGTGCGTGTCCTTGTTCGCATGGAAGGGGCTACCATGGCTTGCAAGAAGAGTAAGTAGTACTCCCTAATCATGTAATCGCCGCTGACATTGTAGATACGAGCATGGACAGGCTCCGTATGGCATGCGGACGGTCCCTTCTGGGCTTGGGTTTTCTGGTTCTGTCTCATCATGAGTTTGCTGTTTTTAAATGCGCACAACCTCGGCACATTTGCCGTCCTCATAGGGCTCTGTTTCGTCGCTATCATCGTGTCTTATGTCATTATGGATGTTCATTTCATCCACACAACCAAAACTGCATGGGGAGCCGCCAATGACATCCCTTTGACTGGTCAAATACTCCGATTCATTTCCTGGATCTGGGATATCATCTCCTCGATCTGGATAGCATGGAAAAATCCACCATGGGCTGTTGGGAACCCCAATAACTGCTACCACATCGACTCCTGCCTTTGTTTTGTTGCGAAGGACCACCAGGTGTTGGAGTTGAGTAAGAACAACGAGATGCTTCATCGTGAAGTCCAAGCCCTCCAAACGAACCTTGACACTGAAAAGCAACTCTTGGAACGTGCGAACATCAATCTCGGCCTCGTGGCGGGCGAAAGAGATACGCTCGAAACTCGACTGAGCGGACCACTACCCTCTCCCGGCCATTGGCATACTCCTGGACACGACGACGCCCGGAGCAGCTACTGGCAACAGCAATATCTCGAACGAGACCGCGAATATGCCCAGCTTGCGAGCGAGAAATGGGAGCAAGAGAAAGTGTACAAATTGGAACTCGAGAAACTGCACAAGGCTGTTACTTACAGTCACGGGGCTGACGTCGACAGAGAAAACGCTATCAAAGAATTGTACGACGCGAAGGCAACAATCAGGAACCAGGAGAGGGAGATAAATGCCTTGTCAGTCACCGGAATGAACCTGCGACAAGCACTCGCCAAGGAGAAGGAAAGCCATTCCGAGAAATGCCAGAATGAAGCGAGTTGCCAAAAGCGCATTCGGGAGCTGGAAGAGAACTATGACAGGGCCATGGCTCATATCCGAGAAGATCAGACCTTAGTGACCGACGCTTGTGTCGCGCTTGGGATGGACCGGAAGGAAGCTGAGCATGTACAACTGAGAGCATATCTGGCGGACGCTACCATCCAAATAGCTAAACTGTACGCAATGGGCGTTCGTGGTGCTGATACGACGGACCTACAAGTCGAAATCATGCGCAAAGAAGTCGCCAGAGACACCACCTATAAGAATAGGCTTGAGCGGGAAGTTGAACGTCTAGGTGGCAATATCTTGGATATCAGGCTTGGGCTTGATACAACTCGGCCTCAGGACTGGAAAGTCGAGTTTGTCACCTACGAGCAGAATCTTCTTCGTATCTTCCCAATCTACCAGAGACTGTGGAATGCGATCAATGACATGTATGGAGTCTACGCTCGCGAGAAATTTCTTCCTCCAGGCTGGATCAGCAAACCTCCCAGGAACGATATGAGCTCCAATGTTCTTACATTACCACCTCCAGAAGCTGCTTTACAGCTTGCAAAGGCCAATGAAATTACGAACCCGTACATCGAACGCTTTGAAGTTTTAGTCGAGAAGCTTGTTTGGAATGAGTGCCTGCGTCTATACAATCATGGTCTTGAAATGCTCATGCTCCTTGACAGCAACATGACTGTCCATGCTACCGTGGAAGGCATCGACGGAGTCAATAAGATCCTCAACGAGGTTCTTCATGAAGTCCTCGACCATATCCCAGTATTCCTCGATCAACACCATACAGAACGATCTCTCAGCCCTCGTAAGCAGAAGAAGTATGAAATCTACTCCGCAATGCAAACAGCCATCGCAGGTCTCCTCATGACAATCATCGCCAACAAACGCATGCCGCCTGACTGGCTATCTACCCAGACATACGACAACCGCTTCAACAAGCCCTACGACACCCCCGAAAACCTCGTTGCGAACCTGGTCAACCACGAAATGACCATCCTCGCCAAACGCATCCAACAACTCGTCGCCTTCACGGAGGAGTACCACCTCCCAGGCACGCGAGCCGGTCCTCCCCGCGCCGTCGTCCAACACGACCCGATGTATCAAAAGCGCTGGGATCATCTCGTCATCGCCCGCACATTCGCCGAACTTACCATCTCGCACTGGAACGTGCACAAATCGCAGAAGGAAGTACTACACACCGACGAAGTCGGCCGCCAACTCATTCGCTTCGAGCCTGACCCGCAACTCCTCCCCCTTAACATGGACAAATTCCGCGTCGCAGTCGGTCTTTTGCCACTTAAGAAAGAAGATGAACACTGGCCCCAAGATTGGAAAGCCACGCTGATCAATGACCCTTCATCTGGGCCCTACATCCTCTTCGAGCCGTCCGCACCAGCTGGACAACAACCCAAAGCAATCGAATACCCCCGGTCCGGCACCGCGACCGACGCCAACAACCACAACCACCAGAACAACAATAACAACGACAACAATAACAACAACCTAGTCGCACTCGTCGGCACCACCAAAGAAATCGAGCGCAAGAAACTCCAAAACGAATGGAAAGAACACCAAGAGCGCTGCCAACAGCTGTATAATCACGTCGTTGGGTACGGCATCAAAGACCATATCCCGCGATTGAATATGGTGAATTTGAGGGCGAATGCTGATCCAAAGAGTATGAGGCGCGATATTGAGAGTTTCAAGGAGGCGGAGAATCAGTATGTGCATGCGCTGAGTCGGGGGAAGTTTATTGTGCCGCCAATGAAGAAGAAGGGCGGGAAGATGCATCCTTTTGGATGAGTAGGGATAGAGAGCGGTTGCAATGGAAACAAATGTACTTTAAAGGAAATTGGGAGGTTTCTTGGGAGGGCATGAAGTGGAGGGGATGCTTCGTTACCATTTTGGTGTTGTTTCAAATTTGTTTTTCATCGCTTACTCCATGTTTCTTTCACTTGCTATTCAAGCGAATTAGATATCAATTTGATTTCATGTATCTCACTTCTATTTGCTGAACTCCTTGGGCTTGCTTTGTGCTCTGTGCCGCTGGATTTATCGACATTCAAGTCCTCGATGTCTCGAGCTTTCCGTTTTCGGCGGCAATGACAATTCGCTTTGTCTTTGCCATCACACTAAATTGTCATGCATGTTTTGGTTGAACCCTACCTCTTTGTCCCTGAAGCTACGTCCTCATCTCTTTTTTTTCTCGCTCATTCACATGTATCGCCCTGTCTCATTCCTTAACAATCTCAAGATCCCAACCTTTCAAATCCTGAATGTTTCTATGACCGAGGTTTTCCCAACACCCAACGACTGGGGACGCGGACTGGACGCAATTAATTGCTCATCCATCGAGCGTACGCTCACTACTATACCGAAACGATGGATATCCTCCACAACATCCCCTTCTTACCCACCCACTTCCAGCGATCATACCCAACGACAGCCAACCTCCTCATCCTCCTCACCACCTCACTCCTCCCCATCTTCACACTCACCGCTGTCGTCCTCCTCATCTGCCACGTCTACTTCACAAGCCTCTGGTTCTACTATAACGAGCGCATTTTCGTCACGCGAGGCTTTGGCGAAGATGACGCGGCGAAATGTATCGATGTGGTGAATGAGACGGGGCTGGGTCCGAATACCGGGGCGCTGGAGTGGTATTGGCGGATGCAGTGTGAGGGAAATAGAGATGCTTGGGAGGGTGGAGGGGATCTGGGTTTCCTAGTGAGTGGCTCTTGGTTTGATTGTTGGGAATGGATGCAGGAGAGAGGAATGCTAATATCATGTTCATGCAGAATCAACAATGGATCTGGACGATCTTCGATACATTCTGGGAATCGGTTTTTGGACCTTGTCTCCACGCTATGGCTTACTTCACAGCAAGTGTATCTCGCTTATATGACTCCGAATTCGTCACCTGGATCGCTGCAGTATTGAATGCTTGTTTGAGAATAGCATCAATTGCGGTAGACTGGGCATGCTGGGTCATCTCCTCCTAGGCGAGCTATTTCGACTGGGTGCCAACGATCAAACACACCTTTGCCACTATAGGAGACTGGCTCCAGGCCTCGGCTAGAACTCTAGTAAACAAGAATTGTTTGCCTGAGAAAATCTCTGGCATTGACAGCGGAGTCGCTGAGAGCTATTTCAGCTTCATATGGAAACACTCCGCTGCATTCATCACCCTGGTGGTAGCCATTCTCGGCAATAGCTGGAACAAATGCACCGACTACCTTGACGAGATGTCTTCGAATGAAAGTTTCTCGCATATTTTAGCAGTCATCAAGAACAATATCTCACTGGTTTTGGTGCCCAACACCGGCATGCCATGGGGTTTCATCGCCCTCGTTTCCTCAATTTGGACCATAATTTACATGTACCGGAATTTCATCAATACCACCAGCTCCGCGATCAAGATGCCCCGGGGAGAATACTGGAAAACATGGATATCGCAGATGCCGTTCACGGAATGGCACTGGGTCGAGGTACTTGAACTTGTGTGGCAAAGGATTATCCTACCGATCACTCATCAGGGTATTTGGGATGGCTTTCGCTACTGGGTATCTAGAGCCATCCTGGTCTGGAAAGCGATCGGTCGTGGTTTGGAGCAGCTCTTGGGGTCAAGAGCTGGCATTGGGCTGCTGGCTGTTGGTATAGCTTCGAGCAACTACCTGTTTGTGAAGGTTGACCAGTCCAGAAATGTTGTCGTTCAAGTCCTTGTGATAGCGCCCGCATCCTTAATTTCCAGCGCGGTAAGTCTATCTTGCTCTTACTCTGAAAATTCGAGGCATTCTAACTTCTACAGATGTTCACCATATTCGTCTTTGTCTTGCTGGAACTCTCTTGTATAACTAAATGGGCTATCACCACCATTTCCAACCGAGAACCTTTCTCTCAGCTCAATCCATGGCGTTCTGAATTCTGGACACGTATAGGACATATTTTGCTTACACAAGTCACCATCTTCGTCATCCTGCGCCTGTTCAATCATATTACATCCATCTTGCGCATTCCATTGACACTTACTTACACCGAATATCTCATCTACGCAATGGTATTCGACATCTTTCAAGTTGGGGATAGCTTTCATGACCTTTGTCACCTGGATGTTGTAGCTAGACTCTCTACATTTGCTCTCCACCGTTTAGTGGATTGGGTACCTGTACCGTGGTTCTGGCGACCAGACTATTTCCTTGGAGGTTTTCCAATCCCTCTATTTGTGTGGTATACGGGATATTTTACGACGGCTATCTACCATACTTTGTACTCCGTCTCTTGTATTGGTCTGCCTAAGAATTTGTGCATTGGTTTGTGTTTATTGATGACCTATTTACGGGTCCCGGGGCATGGGTTTCTCGCCAGATTTAGCCCCATAGAGCTCACTGCGGATCTACGAGGAGCTGCAATCACCAAGGTGCAAGCTTTTATTGCTGTGCTTGCAATGCTCGTCTTCGCATATCTCAAGTCTGCCAACCTCCAAGCAGCAACATACTATTGCCTCCTCTGGGGAACGTATCTTCTCAGAGATCCGAAACTGGCATGTTCTTCACCCAACCGCCCTCTGATCAGCTCACTCGACACCAACCCGGAGCTCAGGTCTCTGCAAAACACACTTAATAGGGCATTGGGAGTCCCCATCTCATATCTGTCCATACTTCCCGTCCTTATCCAGGTCTCGGGCGAGCCGTACATGGATCTTGTAGCCTTCCTCTTTGTCGCCACCGGTGGCATGATCGCATACGATATCTATCACCTCTTCAGATTCAGGCATGATGCAGAGCCTACAAAACATCGCCGCCTCGCTTTCATTAACTTCAGAAAACTGGAAATCCTGACACTCGTCATCGCGGCACTTGCATGGCTATATCTCAGATTTACAAGATTCCCTCTCCTCCAATCAGCCACTACCGCGAGCTTCTACCTGGTGCAACCACTGGCATTCATCCTTGTTGCTTTGGCTTCATACTTCACATACATCACAGCTACCGACGATGTTATCCCTTCGCAAGTTCGCACGGCTGTGAAATGTATCTTCCAGATCGGAGCTCTGCTCTTAAACCTGTTCGCTCTTCCATACCTATCGTTCACAGTCGCTTTCTACGCAGTAGCTGTCCCGGGCCTCCTGCTGTACTTCTACTACACATCATCTGCGACAGCGAACTCCACAACTCCAACAAATCCACATGGACTACAAGCCGTGCTCTGGGATGAGCCTGTGCCCGCTTGGGCGAAGCATCTCTGGTGGATCATTCCACTTTTGGCTGCTTGGGAAAGCGTGCAGATCTTGCAGCACTATGAAGCAATACATCATCACTTTGGAAACTACAACTCCGTATTCTTCTTCGAGGCATGGGCGTCTTCTTCTCCCAGTGCAATTGTCGCTATTGTCCTTCAGATTATCGTGACCTTCTTGGTACATATCGTGCAATAACGGTATACTCTGGAGTTCCTCTGGAATTTTGGAAGCTCGGTGACTAGCTATCTGCCATTCAATATCCGTCCGCTTCGTGAAGCGATCCTCGTTGGAGCTGGTTCGGAGTCTACGTACCAAGGCAGACAGCCGACAGAATTGATTCAAGCTTGGATTGTGCTGGTACTTCAGGCTTATCGTCCAGGCGCCTGGTCACTCGTCTTCTCAATGCTGGTATGGGATATCATCCAAGTCAATAAGCCTCCATCAGAAGGCTCGCCACTGGAAATACCGGTGCAAGATAATGATAAAATCTCGACCTTGAATGGTGATAAAATCGCACCCTCAAACGATGAGATCAAGCTCACAGATGATCAGAGAGCAGAGGCAGCGGCAGCGGCAGCTGGGACAATCATTACGATGGCGGTCTCGAACGATTGGACTGCTATCACTGACATGGAGAGAGCAGAGATAGCAGCAGAGGCAGCTGGAAGAACCATTTCGACCGCCCGTGTGTCGGACCAGAGCCGATTTGCCACTATGGAGGATGAGAATGAGAACGATGATAATGACGTAGTGGAGGTCGCAAAATCTCACGATAATGCAGTCAAGGATGAGGCTGATGCGATGAAGGCAGCCTATTTGGCAGATGAGCAAGCGAGATCTAAACATCCACGGCGCTTCGGTACTCTCGTTGAAGACAATTCAGCAGATGACTTTGGGCTCGATCCGGAGGACAACGATCAAATGTTGAGCGAAGACGATGACGAGGAAGTAGACATTAGCAGACAGGATGATGTACCAGGAGAGAACTTGAAGATGGACGAGAACCAGCTTCTAACATCGCAATCGAGTATCATACATTCACAAGATCAACCAGCAGCCCAGAAAGGATCTGGGCCATCCATGTAGTACACCCATTGAGCCCACCCCTCTCCTGCAAATCGGTATTGCAGTAGCGGGAAGTCTGGATTGAGGATCAATTCAGAAGTTTGTGGAGAACTCAAAACGGGTTATCGAAAGAAATTAGAAAGTACGAGTGCGAGAAGAAATAATGTCCACAACGCTAATTAGATTGTTCTTTGATCTTGTTACGCTGCTTGGATGGGTTGTATCACCTATCTTTGACTGGTTTTGCTGGTTGCTCGGATGGCTGCCATGTGTCTTATTGTTTGGAAGCTTTCCAGCTTTCGCTTTGTGGAGGTTCAATCCTGATATGGCGAGTGCGATTGTCTCAGACGTATACGAGGCTCTCTATACGAAGGCCGGAAGCACTTTTATGCGTCTTCTCAAGGCAATTACCTCCTTCATAGTGAACCTGGTTCGATGGCGCTGCATTCATATGCTCACATGTACATGCTTTGAAGGCCGCATCTCCTTCGACGAGCACGATGAAGCTTTGGCAGACCTGGGAGCGCAATTACAGCAAGCAAACAAAGACTTGAAGAGCCGAAAATCGACTATCCGTTCATTGAACTTCACATCAAGACGTTGGCGTCGACGCGCCGAGGCAGCAGAGGAACATGTCACCATATGCCGGAGAGACCACGACGACTTGATAGGCCTGAATAAGGCGAACAGAAGTTTCCGGGCTCGTGTCGACGATCTCGAGAGGGAGAATGCCGATCTGAGAATTAAGTATAATCTTGAGCGGAGAAACAAAGGTCGACATCCGCTGTTCGATGATCTGCCTAGCAACTTGGAAGAGAGGAACAGAGATCTGCGGCAGGAGAACACTTTCTTGCAGGAAGATCTTAGAATTGCTCGTGAAGCACTTGCGAAGCGACCGTTCAGTAACGAAGAAAGAGAAAGGAGCCAGTGGGGAATCGAGAGGTTGAATCAGACCATTACACGCCAGGAAAAGAAGATCAATGGATTGGAGGCCGAGAAAGAAGGGATTGAGAGACTGGCTAGGTTAATTGACGACAAAGCGAAGAAGGCGCTGAGAGACAGGATCTTTGACTTGCAAGAAAATTCACGAACCGCCATAGCTCAGCAAGACGCGATTTGGGCCCAACATGAAGCAGCAGCAACCATCGATGCGGCAAGAGGAGGCACTGATGGGTCAGATGATGACGGACTGCCACCCGGAAAACCGAATTGCGCCCGATGCGTAGTCCTCCGAATTGGGAAAAGAGCAGCAGAAGAGAGGGTGAGAGAGAAGACCGCGGAGGTAGAGGTTTTGCAGAAGACTCGCGGCGACGACCTCGCAATCATAAATGCGTTCTTGGAGCGTTTGGATGAAACTCATCGAGAGATTGATCGATTAGAACAAGTCGCTCCAACAACGAAGGTGTCGTCAGAAAGTGGTGCTGTGAAGGAGCTCACTCATATCCATGACCGTCTCAAAGACACCATGATCAAAATCAAGAAGGCAGAGCCCGAGCAAACTGTGAATTTGAACACTTTGCTCGAACTGATTGATCTAATTCCAGATCTATCCCAGTTCCAAGAAGACACATTTGCTGGCTTCGAAGCTCAGCAGGACAAACTTCTTGCAGCATATCAACAGATCGAGATGTTCGAAGAGTTGGTCCAGGACTACAACAATGCTGTCCATGAAGGGAGAAAGATTCTTGATCCTGACATAGCCCGAGATCCAAATTACGATGTGAGAGATTCTGTCCACCATGCTGTCGCTGCTATCAATGCGTTGAATGAGAAGATTGAACAACAAATGCTATTCAATCGCTCAACGCCGAATGAGCAGCATCAACAGCTTGAAACTCTCCAGTCTGAAAACATGGGATTGAAAGTCGGAGCCAGCGACTCGAAATATGTGTATGACAAAGCCGTCAAAGAAGCGGACAGCCTGAGAGCGGCATTCCAGACCCAGGCGATTGATTCCAGAAAGCCGGAGGACAAGAGACGGCATGCAGTGTACAACAACCTTGAAGCTGTGTTCCGCGAGATACACGAGTTCATGAATACTTATAAGATGTCGCATCCCGAGCTCACACTCCCGAATTGGATCGAGGATCTGTTCGTATTGGAATATCGAGACCCGCAGAAACTGCCATCACCAATAGAAACTGAGGACTTAGGTCAGAACCTCCGGCAAGTCATCTGCTGGATGCAGGAAGAAAACTGGCCAGGCTCAAAGCCAGATTGGCACGACTCTATCATCAAGGGATCTCCGCCCCCGGCGCCCAGTGTCGATGGTCAACTTGGGAACCTCCTCAAACCACTGATGGAGAAGGCGAGCTTTGCTCTACACGAACTAGATTTTCACAACAATGAGGTTTGGATACAGAGCCAAGCACAAACAAGGGAGGCAGCTTCAAATGACTCCAGACCCCAAGGCTGTACCTGCCCACCCGGGCAGCCAGGAGCACTTCGAAGCTGTCCAGTCTGTGTTGACCTTCGGATAGCAGGGACTTTCTCGGACCAAATGAACAGGAGTTTGGACGCTCGCGGACGCGGTAGAAGAGTCGACCTGCCGGGTTATGCTCATCCCCGGAGCTGGTCTCCACCGCAGCACAGTCCTCGGAGTCCATTTTTAGCCCCTGAAGTTCCATGGAACTCAAACAGGTCATCGAGACCATACACCGAGAGCTTTGGAGCGAGGACAGATACTACTTTTTCGTCAATACCAATGGATCATTCTCCTGAACCAGAAGGTCCACCATTCGCAGGCGCCCCCTTCCCTTCGACACCACTATCGAGACCATACGCCAAGAGCTTTGGAGCGAGTAGAGACAAAAGCTCTTCTTCAGACCCAACGGTTCGTCCTTTGACATCAGCCCATAACCATGCGCCATCCGCATCCGCATCCGCAGCAGCAGGAGCCACCTCCCCTTCTACACCACCATTGCCCTCAAGACGGCCAAATTTCGAGACTGGAGGCGGTCAATGTAGCCAAGCGCTCGACATTGAAACCAGAACCAGCGAGACAGACACAAGCCCACCATCTTCCGGCCCCTCTCCAAGAGATTTTCGTCCCGCCAAGTTATACGACGACAATCCTTCCGCGCCAAACCCAGATGATGACCTCACCATGGACGAGAATCCAGAGTATTGGAGAATCGGTCTCGCCGAGTGCCAATCTCTATTCTTTGAGATCCAAGGCCTCCAGGAAGGTCTCCACGCCCATGGCATTGATAAAACACAATACAGATGGATGGGCGAAGCCGTAGAGTATATCGATTCTGCAAGAGTGGATGGTTTGAGAGGATGGAGATACTCGGATTCGTCTCTGTTTGATATACAGGCCGATGTTTTGCAATGGCAAAGGAATGCTCTTGAGTTCGAGGTCTGGGAGAGGAACATTCCGGTTTTGGGGAGCTGGGAGGATTCTCCTTATAATCCAGAATATCAATCGCAGAGACGAAAAGAAGAGAATGTATATATGGGCGAAGAGACTGGTTGGGAGCGAACGAATGTGCAGCAAGGATGGTTGGAGATCCGAGCGCTGCAAACGCAACTACGGCAACACAAGATAAAGTACAATCATGTCACCTTCACAGATGTAGCCGACATCATAAAGCTCTCAAAGGAGTTCGTAGGCCGAATATTGACAACGGCGGATGTTCTGAGCAAGCAGTTGGACTTTGTAATCTCTCAACTGGTCGACCTTCAGGACTTATGGGAGCGGAATGTGGCTACCCTAGGACCACGGAGCGCTTTGCCATTTTACAGTGGGGAGTTCGCATCCCGTGGAACCGCTGGAGTCCGTATCCCACAGCACGAATGGAGGAACGATCCTCAATGCGTGAAGCTCTGGGACTGGGTGATAGGGATTCAAAAACGCTTCAGGGAGCGTGAGATTCGAGGGTGGAAGGAACTCAAAACGTGGCAGGTCGATGCTTGCAGAGGGAGAGAGGGAGAAACGCTTCTCGCCCGTCAAGCTGGACTTCTTGCGAAGCACATTCAAAGGCTGGACAATGTGTGGATTGCGAATGAAACTGTACTTGGGGAGAAGTTTACTTTTCGAAAACGTAATTCGGAATGGCAACTTAACTGGGCAAGCAGTTGAATCAAGACGACAGGAAAAGTGTCGCAACGAATCAAGGCAAGCAAGACGAAAATGAGTGAAGGTATCGATGAAAGAAGCAAATGCAATTGGCTGCCAAACTAGAGCCGTCTGTCAAGGGCTTGGAATATGGAGACAACTCAATTCGGACAATGATAGAGGCAGCGTTTGTAGCGAGAACTTGAGTCTTGTGGATGTATTGAAAGGTGCATGATTGCTCCATCTATCTAGCGCTTGGCGTTGAATTTTGGAGTGTGATAGTCAAATAGAAATTCATGGACGAGAAATATAGCAGTTCGAAACTCAAATTCCATACTGAGAAAACGAGATAGGAGAATCACCTCCATGCAACTTGGACTGAACGGGACTTTGGACTACTGCCCTTGGCTGCCAGAAGGGTATTTTCATATTGTTACATAGCATCAAGGTATCTAGAGTTGACCATCTAGGTGACTACCCGATCCCCTCCATCAGTTCCGCTCTCATCCTTGGCCAAATCGTGCTCCTTCAATAATGTCATGATCTCATCCGCACCCCACAAGTGGTGGTAAATTCGTCCATCCTTCGTCTTTCCAACCGTTGCGAACTCAACTATATGGTGTTAGCATGATCCCCGCATTATGAAGCTGGCAACTCACTCTTCTCACTGCTCAACTTGGTTGAATCCATGGTCTTGCTGAGAACCTTGACCGCCATTCCACATGCTTCCTTCAAGTCGCAATCCTCCTTGTAATCTTGCTTCAACAGACTCTGCGCACTGGCATTGTTTGCTCCAACACTGGTAGCCTTCCATCCACCATAATTACCACTGGGATTACTCTGGTAGAGCTGGAATTGTCTTTGTGGATCGTAGCCGGCGTAGATGAAGGAAACACCGAAAGGTCTGAGACCACCATGCTGAGTGTAGCCCTGCTTGAGATCGCATAATCGGCGGACGAGCTGTTCGCAAGGGATGTCTTCATTGTAGGTGAGGAGGTACTTTTGGGCGGCTTGACGGGCGTAGTTTATGAGGATATTGGCATCGGCGGTCATTCCTGCAACGGCGCAGATCATGTTACTGGTAAAATGTTAGCTGAGGAGCATTCTTCGAGAGAGAACCGGCATACTCGTTCAAGATGTAGAGCTTCTCTGCTGAAGTATCCTGCTCCAGAAGCTTGCTGGTGACCTTTCGCTCAGCTGCCAACACAATACCATCCTTTGCCAATATGCCTAAAGCAGTTCCTGCGTGGGAGATGGCCTCAAGAGCATATTCGACTTGATAGAGACGACCTTCTGGGGAGAAGATAGTCGTCTAGAGACATTGTTAGCTAGGATGCTTGGAGAGGCTGGAGCTTGTTGAAGCTGACCCTTGAATCGTATCTTCTCGACATGATAGTAGTTGGAGGATGTGCCTCCTAGTCAGATCGATGGTACGGTACGGCGGATACAGTTGAGGACAGTATATCCTCAATCGTGGGTTGTGGTGTTGTGAGGGTGGTTGACTGGTGCTCTACTGTGTTGTTTTAGAGCTCGATGAGAGCTCCAGGCACAAGCAGCCGCGTCGGATTCACGCTAAGACACCCACACGTGATCCGAGCCTTGCTTGTCAGGTCTTCCGCCTCGTCCAAATTTATTTTGCAAGTATCTACAGCTTCACAATTACCTTCTTGGGGGTTTGTGATGCGCAAACATGTTGAAGTCAACCCATAAATCATCTGCGTCCCCTCTTGCAGAAGGCTGGACTGAACACAAAGCTCCGACTGGACATTTATACTACTACAATGCCGCGACGAAGCAATCAACATACACTCGCCCAGTAGCAGCTCCTGCTCCTACTGCGCCAACTCCGCGTCCGCCTGCTAATCCGTCTGAAAGCTTTCTGCAATACCAAAGTGTTGGAGGTCAACCAAGTGCTGGATCGACGTTCAACAATGGACCCCCGCAGGGACAATTTCAAGGAGGAAGAGGTGGTTTTGGGCAGAGGGGAGGCAGAGGAGGCCATGGGTCGAGAGATTCAAGACCTCAGCCAACAGACAAACCGATATCCAGGCATCCAATCCCCGACCACGAACCATGGGTATTGGTACACACGAAGTTGGGCAGACGATTCGTTTATAATACGGCGAAAGACCAGAGCTTCTGGCGCATACCAGACAAGCTGAAGGATGGCATTTTGGCGCTCGATCAGCAGAGGATCAAGGAAAAGGCAGAAGCATGGGCGAAAGCAAAAGAACCTGCGGACTCTGGTGAAGCTCCAGGTGCAGCTGGTAGACCAGAACCTGCGAAAGAAACCGCAGCAGATGGAGACGAAATAGGCGACAGTTCTGAATATGAGGAGGTTGAGGTTACAGATGACGAGGACGAGGATGAGGGAAATCCAAGCAAGCGTCAACGAACCGAGGAGCCCGGTCCCGAGGAGCCCGTGGAATTTAACGAGGACGATATCGCGTTTCAGCTTGCTGCAATGGGTCAGGAATATGGTCTGGACCCGGGCGAATATGGCGATGAGAATATGGAAGATTGGGAGGAAGGGGCAGAAGGTGTGGAAATTACCCATGAGGACTCAGCAGCTCTTTTCAAGGACTTACTGAATGACTTCGGAATCAATCCATACAGTCCATGGGAGAAACTTGTGGAGGAGGGGAAGCTTGTTGATGATCTGAGATACACTGCTCTCACGAGCATGAAAGCGAGAAAGGAGGTATGGGAAGAGTGGAGTCGAGAAAAGATCAAGGTTCTGAGGGAACTTCGTGCAAAAGAAGAGAGAAAAGACCCTCGAATGCCATACCTCGCCTTCCTACAGAAGCATGCGAACCCCAAATTATACTGGCCTGAGTTCAAGCGCAAATACAAGAAGGAGCCCGAGATGCGGGACTCAAATATGGCCGACAAAGACAGAGAGAAGTTCTACAGAGATCATATCAATCGGCTAAAACTTCCACAATCAACTTTGAAGTCGGATCTGTTGGCTCTCATGAAAGCTCAGCCTCCATCCGCACTGAATAATGCTACATTGAGTACCCACCTGCCTGCTGCTATTCTGGCAGATATCAGATACATATCCCTTGATTCCTCGTTACGAGATCCTCTAATAGAAGGGTACATTTCGACTCTTCCACCACCGCCAGAGTCGAGTGAAGGGGAAGAGACCGAGGACATGGCCAAGGAAAGGAAGGATCGTGAGCGAAGGCAAAAAGCACTGGAAGACCGCGAGCAAAGAGTCGCAGAGGAGAAGCGCCGACAAAAGAGGAATCTCGAATTCGGCAAAGGAAGGCTGCGAGAGGAAGAAGAAGAAATTGCCAGGGCAATGAACGTCACCAAAAAGGGATTGAAAGACCATCTTATGGACATTGATGGGCCGCCCGCAACATGATCTACAAATTCAAATGATACCCATCAGAACATCCTGACTGCCGCATTTCTAGAGCATCCATAGGTCAGTTGTGATATTATGCCCTCGTTTTGTTATGCATTTGAGCCCCTCTGAATGAAACATTGGAACTTTGAAAGCTTGCATATTTCTCAACACCTTTCCTCGGCATCTCCAAACAGGGTATTTCGGAATTCTGGTGTTTTGTATCTCGTGTTACTGTTGACAATGTCAGGATAAAGATAAGCCCTGGCTGTTGTACCCCTGAGCAGCTGGTAGACCGTCGCGCCCCTGCCGTATAAAGCCGAATGCAGCTTCATTCATTCACCGCAAACGCCACAGTGGCCCATTTTAAAAGAATGACCAATGGAAAATCGTACTTGAGATTTTACGCATCAGCCTCAACTATATCCCTGTCCAATGATAACCACCCTGGAAGCTTATAAGGCTGATCTAGAGCCCAGTTGTTCTCGCATGTCTCTGTCGCGGGAAAGTCCCAGACGACATCAACAACATGACGACTTCACGCCTCAACGAGCTCAATAACGGCATTTACACCAGCTGGGTGCCGTTCATGACCCCTGGTCTGCCAGTCGCGCCAGCATGTTCCTCTGCTATGCACATCATGCCTGGATCAAATTTAGTCGTCGCATTTGATCCGTTCCAGGGTGTAAATGTCCCTTCAGCCTTAGCATGTTTACCTGCTGAGGTCACACTATCGTGGAGACAGGGCAGTTCTGGGAGCACAAGAACGAGTCTTGGTCCCTTCCATTGTCCAAGTGCTTTCACGACTGCGACTTCAACTGCTTTGAATTCGATTAGCACGAGTGTTTTCTGCTGCCCTTCGTAGGTTTTCTTCGATTCCACAATAAGACCAGTCCACCTTTCACCTCGGCCTCGCGCTCGCTTCTACCTTCAAAGTTTAAAATTCAAGAAGATGTAAGCTGACTTCATGAAGCAACTACGTATACATTAAATCTGGGACCTCACAACAATGCATGTCAACCCTGACATCCGGCTCCATCGTCCCCAAAAGCATCCTGGCACCCTCCGCCGTCTCTACTTCCTGGATCGACGCCACCATCACCACAGTCCCAACCACAGTTCGCGGCGCTGCCGTCGAAGGCTATATCTTCGCAGACTCAACCACCACTTTCAAATCCACAACCTCCAAATTAAAAACATCTACGAAATCCACCAAGAAAACCAGTCCAACTTCCGCATCGTCTAAAACATCAAGTGGGAAGAAAAGGAAGAAGAAGGGCTCTCTTGGTACTGGTGGGCTGGCTGGTATTATCGTTGGGGCCGTCTTGGTTGTAGCACTTATTGTTCTGTTTGTCGTTATTCAGAGGAGGAAGAAGCGGAAAGGGGCCGGGGAGGAGACTGAAGTCGTTGAGGATAAGCGTGTGGATGGAGGAAGCGGTTCAGAGGAGATGGCATCTAGAGAGAAGAGACCGGCGATTGATCATACTCCACTTGTGGTAGGAGAGAATGGGCAGGTTGACCATGGGTCCCGTTGGAGAGATGGTGAGCATGTTCAGCATGCCGCGAAGGGTTCTACTTGATGTTTATTGCTGGCTAATACCCGGATCTCCATGAATGATAGGTATTCCTCTAACTTCATGTCCGAAAGTTCCTATGCTGGGGTGTCTCATATGCTTCGTTACTTTAAACAGATATTATGAAAATAGCGGATTCAAGGCATCCCAGGAGTACGACGATTGACGTTACGACCCTCAAAAGTTCAATTTCATATCGTGTCAGTGTTATGCTCTGTCAAGAGGGGTTGACTTCCTTGAAAACATCAAGATTTGCTGGAGTTTCCAAATTTTCCAAAAAAATACGCAGGAGGGAAAGCCGCAAGGCAGCTCAGATAGGGGTATCACGTGACAGCTAGACCACCCACGATACATGATCTATATGATCGACCTTACAGTATAATTGTCAGTGATCTTGTGTTTCGAATTGGTGAACCATTTCCATTCATTCGTGGTGCATTTCAATGAGTGGCAATATATGTTTCGAAGTCTGCACTTATTTCTTACATAAGATATATTCGAAGAGCCTTCTGCGGCACAGCGACCGATGATTACATTTGATTTTCGGGAGCAGAGGCGATTCTACTTGATCATGAATCCTCTCCGCGTCTTCCAAGATGCGGATTTTCAGCCATCTAGCTCATACTCTTCCTCTACTTTCAAAATCTTCATTAGTTGCTGGCCATCCAGATGATATCGGAACTCAAATACCCCTCGCGTCTCAAGATGAGACCACCGACTCAGACTGCCATAACGTCGTAAGTAATTTCCATCTTCAGCTATCTCTCAGAGTACTCAACAACTCCAGTGTCTCGCTCTCGTCGCCTCTCTGGGCGAGGCAGCATTCTACGACCCCTCATCTTCCCTCCCAGGCTTCAGACAAACCTTCTTCACGTCCCTCCAAAGCGAGCTGATCCCCGCATGTATCGTGACGCCAACATCAGCACAACAAGTCGCGCAGGCGATCTCAATCATCAACCAGCATTCATGTATTTTCGCCGTCAAGTCAGGAGGTCATTCGTCGGTGCCTGGCGCGTCGAATGCACCGGGCGGGGTGACGATCGATCTGAGTGGCATCGATGATATTGATGTTTCGGACGATTTGGAATCGGTTAGAATTGGGACGGGGAATCGATGGGCGGGTGTGTATAGGAAGTTAGAACCTTTGAATAGGACGGTTGCCGGAGGGAGGAATAGCGATGTGGGTGTAGGAGGGTTTGTCCTTGGAGGTCAGTTTTCGCAGCTTGTACACATGATTTTGTCTGAAGTGATGTGATCAGGAGGCATCAGTTTCATGGCACGGAGGTATGGGTGGGCTGCAGACAATGTCCGAAACTTTGAGGTATGTTCCCACCGCTACACATAGGTCATGATTGTTCACATTTCAATGTCAGGTCGTCCTCGCCAATGGCTCTCTCACAAATATCAATCAAGCGTCCTCACCAGACCTCTTCTTCGCTTTCCGCGGAGGCGGCAACAACTTCGGCATCGTCACACACTTTGACATGGACATCTATCCTCAAGGTCAAATCTGGGGCGGCCAAAGTTTCTACTTCATGGATCCAACCGAAGTCGCAGCTCGGAAGGCATCCCTTAACGTCACTTCCGAGCCATTCTCTTTCACTCTCTGGAATGTCAAAAACGCTGTCTGTGTCTCTATAGTGAAATTGGCTTGCAAGCTTGGGTATTGTATTGATGGAAAGAAATACTGGCAAGCCGCAGAGGATATCATCGCTTCTGAACAATCGGATCATTGGGCACAGTTCTTAGGAACGTTAACATGGTCGTCGGAGATCGATGCATGGGTTCTTCATACCATGCTCGCATACACCAAGCCTGTGAACAATCCTCCCGTCTTCCAGAACTTCACGTCGCTCAAAGCGTTCAAGTCCTCGAATACCATTCGGAATTTGACAGGGCTGTATGATGAGGTTCGAGATATGAATGTGAGGGGTCGGAGGTACTTATTGTTCCGAAGCTCATTTTGAGCATATATCTAACAACAACAGACATTTCTGGGCGACCTCCTCATTCACACCCTCTGCCGTCCTCATGGACAAGATAAACGACATCTTCATATCAGAAGTCGAGTCCATCCGTGCAGTGAGGGGCTGCCGACCTACTATCATTCTTCAACCTTTGAACATCGACGAAGTCCAGCATTCAAAGAAAAGAGGGGGGAACTCGCTCGGCATTGATGGCGAAGACGTCCCTATGATCAGTAAGCCAGCCTCCTCTCTCCCCCAAATACCTCATACAGTACTAACAGCCATCCAGTATTCAGCATCGTCTTCATCTGGGACGACCCCAATGACGACGAAGCCATGATAGGAGCTGGCAACCGTCTACTTCATCGCAGCATCGATCTCAGCAAGCACATGGGTTTGCATCATCGGTACATTTATCAGAATTATGCGGATGGCGCGCAAGATGTCTTTGCGGGGTACGGGGAGGAGAACAGGGGGAGATTGAGGGCTATTCAGAAGAAATATGATTCTGAGGGCGTGTTTTCGAAATTGCAACCGGGGTATTTCAAGGTCTAGTCGTTGAGCTGTATCCGACGAATGTTCCGATGAATATACAGTGGGTGGCATCTACAAAACGCATAAAATTCATTTGATGGCAGGTTTGACCAAGGTCTCTTATATAGCCTCTTTTATTCAGCTGCAGCAGCCTCAAATCCAGGTCTACATAATACAATCCCAATCTCCTTGACTTTGCAATCATCTTCACAGTGGTTGCGGGGGCACACTACCACCGAGATTACTGAAGTCGTACTCGTGGAAGTTTCCAGTGTATGAGTTGTCAAGCTCGACATCACCAGGACAGAAGTATGTACCATCTGCATCCATCCACTCCAGTTCTGACTGTGTAGCCTCGCCTCCCATTGTTCCTGATACGTTTGGAGGTCTTGGCACGTGGATGAAGTCGTCAAAATTGGCTTCGTCTGGCGCATGCGAAACCGAAGAACGAACCAAATCGACCATTGTGGAGCTGAGATGTGATGATATTGATGGCCCTGAAGGTGCGTGACCTAGTTGTGGCTGGATAGGATTTGCTACGTATTCAACAGCTGGTGAAGCGATCAGTCGAGAATCGTATGAGTCTCCGGGCTGGAGAGCTACAGGTGCGCCAACAAGCTCTGCGTCCACGTCTTGATGGCCGATCGTGCCTCTAAAGTCTGCCACAGAATCGGCAACAGAAGATCGGTAATTCGCGAATACACGATCTTGTGCACTTCGGATGATACCATCGAGTCGTCCAAGCAGGGTATCTTCCAAAAGCTGTGTTTCGCTGCTCACGATCACTTCGATCGCTGCTCGCACGACGCGAGGTAGCTCACGACGACAGTATTCTGAATATTCTTCCAGCTCGGACCTGTCCTCAGGAAGCTCGAAATCTGGAGATAACTATCAGACAGAATTTCTAAATCAAGGAACGATAGGAAAATGACATGCGGGTTAAGGCAGGCCCGGATATGGAGGAGTGAACTCACAAGGTGATAGATCTGAAGCCCCAGGGAAGAGAAGCTGGTAGATTTTCTGCCATCTGTCTTCCTCAGTCTCTCCTCGATGGCTTTTCTTCTTACTTTTCAGCTGTTCCACCATTTCATTTGTAACACCATCACCGATGTGTGCTTCTCGAAGTTCGCAGCCTTGTATCCTTGTGAGATGAAGTCCTACATCCTCCTGGCTTTTGAAGACTGCTTTGCACCTTTGACAAGGATAGATCATGTGGTGCCTGTATAAGTGGCCCCTGCCTTACGATTAGCATAGAAGTTTGGAAAGATCCGTAAGTCGTACTTTACTCTAGCAACATTGTCCAAGGGCGTCACCGCGCATGATCGCCACTGCCTCTTGTTGCTTCTGTACTTATGCGGCTGATTCTTGCGATATGGGCATGCGAACTTTTGCTTGCCAGCCGTATCTTCCGGAAGTGAGAGTAAATTTCTCTGCTTCTTAGGCCGTCGATTTTCATCGTTTCCTGCATCTCCGTCACCGTCATTATCACCATTGTCGATCTTCCTCTTCTGCTTGCCCATTCTGACTTCCGAACGCGATTGGCGATAAGGAGTGGCACTGTTAGTCTCTCCTGTTGATGATGAATCTTGATCGTTGAGTTGGTTTGAAGCGTCGGCGGAACCTCGACTCGCGTCTGTGTCGTTATGGTCATTAAGACGGGTCCAAAACGTTGTCATCAAGCGATCAACAATCCCTCGATTGGCCGATGATATGATTGGTTTAAAGTTGTTCTCTGAAAGCCAGGTTTGCTGGATCAACGACTCTTCCGAGTTGCAGAAACTGTCACTCATGTCATCCGTTCTGTATTCAGTCTCATCATCCGATTCGCTAGAAGTTGTTATCTCGGTATTTGACAACAGGTGGACTTCACTCAAGCTTGGGAGCACAGTTTGACTCGAAACTTTGGTGGTAGATGGCCCTGATGGGATCGGGATTGTTCGAGATTGTGTCCGTGTTTCAGAGGCCGAATGTTCAAGTCTATCGAAACCTGCTGGAACAGTTTTTCCCACTTTGATTGTCGATGTTACACGATCATCAGTGACCAGTTCTCTATCGCTAGATCTCCTCATCTTTGAAGATGGTGATGGGGCATCGAGATGTTGATGCATATCAACCAATGCCTTCATACCGTGGTTCTCAAAGGGTTCTTGCTTTGGCTCTTTGTCAGTCGCTGTGCTCCAAGCAGATAAAGTCTCCGTCCTTTTGGCGTTTGCAAGTGTGCTTGCATTTGCATGCAAGAGCTTGAACCCTTGAAGCCTCTCCTCCACATTCGGAAGAGTGGCTCTAGGGTAGATCTCCTTCTCGTAGCTACCAGAATCTGGGATCGCATGCACTGGCACACGAAAAGTATGGGCTCGATCCGGCCACTGATCCGAGATTGGCACGTTCCGATGGGTCGCTTCACGTGGGTTGCCCGAGCTACTTTCAAAGGTCGATCCGCTGCTCTCGGTGTCGGGCGGTGACAAAAGGCTAGGGCGAGAAGAGGCATCTGGAGAATCAAATTAGGAATATTCCATCAAAAACTTCTATATAGTGAATGAGAAGCGTACTCTCGTAGGAATCTGACCGTCTCGCCCTGAATTCCATCAAATACTGCGTGTATGACGCGTATTGTCCTGTTTGCTTGTATTCCACGAGTTCATCGTTATACCGCTCTTTCGCAGAAGCAGATTGCTCCTCATATGGATACTTATCCTCAGGTGATAAGTCTCTCCATTTTTCTCCAACCAATTTCGCAATCTCCGTGAATGACAGATTGTCCCCCTTGAGATCCTCGCGCACCCTGTTTGAGAAAATCACATATGCTGACGGTGGCCTCTCTGGAGCATTCTCATCGGGTTTGGGATGTCGCCTATATCTGCGTTTCGAGTTTGGGTATCCCCTATCTATGGTCTCATCGGTCGTACTTGCAGCTTTTTGCCCATTCATGTGACAGTCTTCGATGGGAGTATTTCGAGGTGATGAGTTGTCAATCTTCCACCGTAACTTCCTCCGATGACCGAGCTTTACACCTAAAGCATCAAAATTCGACTCTGTAATACTAAGAATCGTGTCCCAAGAGTCGAATCCCTGCTCGATGAAGCCCTGGAGGTAGTGAGAAATGCCGAGCTCTGCAAAGATGGTTGCTAAGTCAGACTCGATTTCACTCATTTTGATATGCTCAGGTTAAACTTAACGAGACTGTCCGCTTCCTGGAGTGAATGAGAATTTGCCCGTCGAATTAATGTTTTTGCGTCGGTTTATGATTGAGCTTGAGTTCTGATTCAGAGAATCAAGGTTGTAAGGCTGTCTTTCAGCCACCGACAGGGATTAACGCACCACCGCGCAATACTCAATGATGCTCAATTCGCACGTGACACTCAAAACACCAGAGCCAGGAAAACCTTCGACGCGATATTGTCAATTCGCAGATAGTAATACAGATGCGTGATTGAACTTATTACGTTGGGAACTCTGTGTCTTGCTCCATATGCGCTCTTACCTAGCTATATAAAGACAAATTGAAGCCCACCAAGATGAGCTTCGCCAGCGGCCTAGAAGTAAACAAAACCCTCGTCTATTCCTCGACTTCTCCACTTTTTACCATCTAAGTGCTAAATTGTTCCTCAAATTGTCTACTGAACGACTCCTACAATCTCCGTTGCAAAGCTCGGAATCCATTAAATCGATCTCAGACTTCCGTAATATGGCTGATAAGTCTCAAGCTTCTTCCTCGACGCTGAAAGTACACCACCCGACCTGTCCTCGTAATCTCAAAGACAGGTATGTTGCTCAGATCATGAGAGAGCTTTCCCGAGATAGATTATTATTGAGGTTTGAAAAGCTAACTATTTTCCAATCAGTGACTTTCACAATAATCGTCCATACTCGAAGCTTGCTGAATATCTCAACACCCCACCCAACGTGGTTGAGCGACTTGCCGAGCGATGCGAGAAATCATGCGAAGCATATATTGGGAAAGCTCAAGCAACAATAGATACATTCGATAGAATCTTTCACAGGCCACATAGATAGGATGGCTGTTTGGATGAACGGAGCTGGCTTTGCTTGATTTGATGAGAACGCCCGAGAAGCAAATACACTGCCGGGTCTCAGTCATACAAAGTGAAAGGATGTACGACCAGGTTCACGTTGACGTTCGATGCCTTTTTTCTCCCGCGAAAAGCTCCCTCATTCATATCTGGACTTCATGCCTGACCGCTCAACTACATACATCCCATTCTCCCCTTCCCACTCTCTCCCCTTCCCAACGGCCTCCCAGCACATCCCCTCTACGCATCATCAACACCCACCACCCTCCCACTCTCATCCACATCAATCCTCGTCTTCTTCGTACTCTCCTTCCTCGGATTCTTCGCATTAAAGATCTCACTCATCTCCTCCAACGTCTTCCCCGCAGTCTCCACAAAGAAGAAGTAAATCGTCGCAATCTCCACACATATCCACCCAATATACACAATATACAACTTCCACCCGATCGCCTCGATGCCCACACTAATACCATACGTGTTTACTACCATCGCAATATTCAAGAACAGGAAGTTGAGTCCGGAACCTTTGGCGCGGGTGCGGTTCTCGAGACATTCGACGGCGTAGAGGGTTTGTAGGGGGGTGAAGCCCCAGGCGAAGATTATGCCGAAGAGGAAGATGGAGACAATTACGCCGTAGGAGAGGGAGGGGTACTTTTCGGAGGAGGCGGTGAAGGCTGTGAGGAGGATGTAGGAGAAGAGGGCGCCTGACAAGCCTGCGAGCATCATGAAGCGGCGACCGAGGTGGTCGAGGAGTGTGGCGCCGTAAACAGCACCCATCATGGAGAAGATGGGATTGATGGCGTTGATGAGTAGTTGCTTATTTTTGTCTGTGATGCCGGCGTTTTTGATCATGGCGGGCTGTTGTTTGATTGTCAGTTAGTCTTTGTTTTTGGTTTTCCTCGCTTCTTTCTTCGATGTCCCGAATCCCCACCGGAACATCAATACCAGAAGAGGGTGGGGGAACAAGGACTACTGACCATGAAATAAGATACAACGTTATTCCCTGACCACTGCCCAAAGAAACTCATTCCAATAACCATGTACAATCTATATCTTGCGCCTCTCGTGTTGACCAACTCTCTAAAGTCCCACCATGGATTGTCATCCTTGGTGGCGTGCAAGTTGTCAATGACCTCGTGATATTGGAGTTGCACGACAGGCGAGTTCTCATCTCCTTCGCCGTGGTACTTTGCGAATATGGCGAGGGCTTCTTCCCGGCGGTCTTGGGCGATGAGCCAACGTGGGGACTCGGGGAAGAACATAATGAGGACCATGACGATGGAAGGTAGACCGGCTTGTACGAGGGTGGGGATTCGCCAAGCCCAGGAGGACGTGAGGTTCCTACAAATGTTAGCAGGTTATTTTAGAACCTTGAGATGTGGATCATTACTTGTTGGATCCGTAGGTTGTCCATCCAGCGAGGATATTTCCCAGCCACCAGAAGTTGTTGTACCTGAATATGTCAGTGAATTTCTCCATCCCGAAAAATATTAACGCTTACATTCCAGCCATGGTTCCTCTGTACGCAGGATGGGCTAGTTCGACGGTGTAAGCGGGTCCAGCAGCGGATGCAAGCGCAGCACCAAATCCAAGCACGAATCTGCCTCCCATGAATTGTCCCCTCTCGTGAGCCGAAGCTTGGACAGCAGTACCGATCAAGACAATAGCACAGCCGACAAAGATACAGATTCGTCTGCCGTATCCATCGGCAAGGAAGCCACAAAATGGAAAGGCAGCAATCTGTCCCAGGTTATAGATGATGAAGACGAGACCAGTTGATGAGCCAGCGGTGTCCATCTTAAAGGTTTCAAGGTAAGGGGTCATGGCGTTGATACTGCCCATGAGGGAGGAATCTGAAAGTTGTTAGTATGATGCAGCATATTGAAAGCGATCAAAATAGACTTACCAAATCCATTCATAGTACTGACGAGGTAACCTATTCCCATAATGAAGTACAGCTGCAACATGCTCTTGGACCAAAGAGATGGCTTCTGTGCAGCTACAGCGGCGGCCAAGGCGACCGAAGCTGCTTGGATCTGGACGACATTTCCTGAAGCAAGCTTCTCATCGATATTGCTTGAGACATGGTGAGCATCTGTGCTCTCGTAGTGTTCAGCAGCAGTATCGTTAGGTTTGGGAGCAGACATGATGAGGACTGTCGTGATTGAAGGACCAAACAAAACAGGCGAGAGAGGGAAAAGAAGCGTCCGCTTGAACCCGACCTCGTGGTAAAAGGACGAGGGTAATCATTTGGTATTTAACTCCTCCACCCTCCAGCATCCAGCATGCAGAACCAAGATCTAGTCTCGCGGCCATTCTTCCCCCGAACATTGCCCGGCTTCGAAGACAATGCATGGAGATGAACCATGCCTACTCCGGATATTGTCCGTTCCCCGCGTACAAGCAACGCCCCCCAAGCGCCCCATACAAATCCCGGAGATCTGGCCAAGAAACGCCTAGCCTTTCTGGCATTGCTTGCACGGGTTCTGAAGGCAACGTGGTAGAGAGTATGTAGAGGGTATGATCGAGGTGGAGTTGTGGCTGAAAGTCTGCAATGGGACTGGACAATGGCAATTAGACGCCGGAGTAAAATACCAAGTGAAGGACCCTGAGGGTCTTCTCTTGCCTACCGTGGATAAGTGAAAGTCTGGAAACATCTTGGAGACTGGCATCCCTAGAATAATTCGATCACTGCAGCCAATTGCCTCCGTTGATGTAGAGATAATGACAGCTGACAAGACTTTTGAAGTAGAATTGCTCGGGCCGATATCTGAAAGTCCTACCGAGGTATGGCGTGCATACCGGTGGCTGTAAGTTCATTCGTATGTGGCTTGAGATGTTCTCGTGAACTCCATTTGCTTGGAGTCGACTATACGCCCCAGCTCTTGAAAATCAGACCTTGCCACCTTAACACTCTTTTGAAGGTAATGGCGGCAGTGGCAATGACTGATAAGGAAGGACAACTTGTTGAACATATTTGAGAGAACGGCAGACGTTCTAGCCATTCTGCCCCCAACCCAGATTATCGTTCTTCATTAGCCGCGGGGGGAAGATGGGATGCGGGATGTGGGGAATGGAGATTGGAGCGTGAAAATTCTGGTTGACACGAGTCAGAAGACACTGATGGCTGTCTGTTTGCTGTACGAGTAGGCCCATACATTGGGGTTACCCCACCTTGGCTTGGCTCCTCTCGCTTCATCCAACGGCAATCCAACAACACCCGCGGATTAAGTGGTAGGATCTTGACACCAACATGTAATAACAGCATTTCACCTGCATCTCATACCTTAGCAATCTTTGCATTCAATGTATCTGATACACTTCTACCAGAAAATATACTCTGCCGTCATTGATGATTCAACCGGAGTGAGATAGTCCGAAGCCTCCTCCAGAAGCATCACCGGTCTTCTTGCCGCACCACCCCATCCTATGCCGTTCGATTTCCGCCTGAAAACCGACTCTTGTCAAAGTAAACAGACCGGCAGTGGAGACAACTTGCATGCAACATCGCTGTAGAGTTTCAATTCTGTCTATCACGAGCCAACAGTCTGGGTGCAGAGGTGGAAAAAAGAGGGGGAGAGCCAAGCCCCAAGCAGCAAGCCCACCCCACTGTGGATAAAGCCTGGGACACCAACGTTCCCCGATTTCCCCGATTCCCCGTCATCCCCGATAGGTGAATCATTCCAACGTGGACCTGGCTGCCAACACTACTCCGAAGGACACTATATCAAACATGGCTCAAAAGTCTCAACTTCCACAAAGGCCATCGTTGCCAGCAAATATCTCAACTGACTCACTTGGCTTTGTACATATAGATCTCCCCGCGAAAAGTCCAGAGACATCAGAAAGAACAGACTTCAATATGGCGGAGACTCACACATTTCCCAAAGATCTCCCGGATTGGAGCAATCTGAAGGTCCTCCACAGAAACACTCTTCCGGCAAGAGCTTCTTTCTTCCTGTACAATACTCCAGAGGATGCATTGACACGTGATGTGTCCAAATCAAAGACTTTCTCTTTGTCTGGAACATGGAAATTCGATGTGGCGAAGAGTCCTTTCGATACACCCGAGAATTTTCATGAGCCGAAATATGATACTTCAAAATGGGGAGATATCGAGGTTCCTGGCATGTGGCAATTGCAAGGCTATGGAAAGGGCCCAAAGTATGTGTTTGCAGTTTCGTTCGAGAATGTGGTTGTGTTAACAAGCGAACAGTTACCTCAATATCAGATATCCCTTTCCCGTTGATCCGCCTCATGTGCCGTATGATGATAACGAGACTGGAAGTTACATTCGAACTTTCACTGTTCCAAAGTCATTTAAGAATCATCAGCTGAGATTGAGGTTCGAGGGTGTCGATTCGTCGTATCACGTTTGGGTAAATGGCACAGAAGTGGGGTACTCTCAGGGATCGAGAGAGCCATCTGAATTCGACATCACTTCTCTAGTGAATCTCGAAGGAGATAACACTGTTGCCGTTCGGGTGTATCAATTCTGTGATGGTAGCTATATTGAAGACCAGGTAAGTCAATATAAGCAGCTCATCATAGAACGCACACATTGACTTAAGCTAGGACCAATGGTGGTTGAGTGGAATCTTCAGAGATGTAAACCTACTAGCATTCCCCAAAGCTCACATTCAGGACTACCAGATTGAGACCAAGCTGGACTCCGAGTACAGAGATGCCACTCTCAAGATCAGGCTCGACATGAGCGAGAACTCTCAAGTGGATGTCAAACTATTGGATGCCTCCGGAACCACAATCGCAACAGTTTCTCAAAAGAGCGCCGCAAACACACATTTCAACATTCCAGTCAAAGACCCTAAGAAATGGACAGCCGAAACTCCATACCTCTATCAACTCGTGATCTCCACGCCAGACTGTGCAGTCCAGCAAAGAGTCGGATTCCGCACAGCTGAGCTCAAAGATGGTGTCTTTATCGTCAACGGTAAACCAGTCAAGTTTCGCGGCGTCAATCGTCACGAGCATCACCCCGACCATGGACGGGCTGTCCCGTACGATTTCATGGTCAAGGATCTCCTTCTCATGAAAACTCACAACATCAACGCTATTCGCACATCCCATCAACTTAATGATCCTCGGATGTACGATGTTGCAGATGAACTTGGTCTTTGGGTCATGGACGAATGCGACCTCGAATGCCATGGGTTTGGCGAGATCGATGAGAGTGCCATCCCGGAAGAATTCAAGCATCTTCCCGATATCGACAAAGTGGCAATCAGAACAAGAGATCCAGGCCGCTGGACTTCAGATAACCCGGAGTGGGAAGAAGCCTACGTCGATCGTGCTCGTCAAGCTGTGACCAGAGACAAGAATCATGCTTGTATCATCATGTGGTCTCTTGGAAATGAGGCGTTCTATGGCCGCAATCACCAGAAGATGTACGACTTCATCAAGGCGTATGACCCAACGAGATTGATTCATTACGAGGGTGACTATGAAGCCAAGACTGTAGATATCTACAGTCGAATGTACGCTTCGGTAGACGACATCATCAATTTTGCTACCGAGAGCAAGACTTGGGAGAAGCCGATGGTTTTGTGTGAGTATGTCCATGCCATGGGAAATGGACCAGGAAACATCAAGGAGTATATTGATGCATTCTACAAATATCCAAGGCTCATGGGTGGCTTTGTTTGGGAATGGGCAAACCACGTGAGTCATGCCGATCGGATTTGCAGAATCTTGCTGACGAGAACAGGGTCTGAGAACGAAGAACGACGAAGGTGTAGAGTATTATGCTTATGGTGGAGATTTTGGCGATGTACCTAACGATGGCCACTTCGTCATGGATGGTGTCTTGCATTCTGATCACAGCCCAAATCCAGGTCTGATTGAGTATCAGAAGGCCATTGAGCCAGTCCAGGTACTTGGCGGATCCAAAGACAAGGTCAAGATCATTAATCGCTATGACCATGTTACTCTGGATCATCTCAAGTGCGAATGGACACTCGTAGGAGACGGATTCAGGACAGCTGGACAGGAAGTCAAGATTCCAAAGGGTTCGTTCACTCATCTCTCACTCTTGACATATATTGACCAATATAGACGTCAAACCAGGAGATACAGTCGAGCTGGAGATTACCGGCTTCTCAGATCTCCCATCCCAAGAAACCTACCTCGAGCTGAACTTCACCCTCCGCTCTGCTACCAACTGGGCACCAGGGGACCACCTCATAGCTTGGGGCCAAGTCCAACTCCACGGTCCCCCAACTTTCCCGCAACTCAAAGCCCTGGCCTCGGCCTCTGCCCCCAAATACAAGCAAGTTAGTCCGCAACTTCTCGAGATCACTAGTTCCAAGGGCATCCAATGGATCTTTAACATCGTCCACGGCACCCTCACATCCTGGAAATCCCCGTCCGGCGAGAACCTCATTGTCTCCCCACCCGTAATGGATTTCTACCGCGCCCAAACCGACAACGACGAGCCCGTCGGCCGCTCCTGGACCGGTTCCCGCCTCCATCAAACCAAGCCCCATGTCCGCTCCGTCTCCTGGTCCAGCACGCCAGACAACGTAACCATCACCGTCGAAACACGCATCGCACCCCCCGTCTTCGAGTGGAGCGTCAACGTCCTCTTCACATACACATTCACGTCATCCCACCTCTCCATCAAAGTCGCCGGTGAGCCGCGCGGGAATAACTTCCCCTCTGTCTTCGCGCGTATCGGTCTCACGCTATCACTTGCTGGTATCGAGACTGCAGAGTGGTTCGGTCGTGGACCGGGCGAGTCATACCGAGATAAGAAACTCAGTCAGAAAATCGGGAACTTCTCATCCGCCATCGACGATCTGTTCACAGATTATGAATTTCCCCAGGAATCGGGGAATAGAACTGATACGCGATGGGTTGAGTTTAAGGGGAAGAATGGGGGGTTGAAGGCTAGTTTTGCGGATTTGGACGAGGCGAGTTTCTGTGCGACGCATTATGATACGACTGCGTTGGATGAGAGTAGGCATCCGTATGAGTTGAGGAAGAGGAGGAGGGAGGAGACTGTTGTGAGGTTGGATTGGGCGCATCATGGACTTGGTACGGGGAGCTGTGGACCGTCTACTTTGCCGGAGTATGAGTTGAAGGCGGGGAAGTTTGAGTATGAGATTCTGCTAGAGTAGGTGTATTGTGCTGGTTTTTGGGAAGCAGATTCGACAAGTGGATTGGCATCTCGACAGATGATTTAATGCGCTGAATCTGTAGCATGGATCGTGCTGGATGCTGGACCGCTACATAGATCGGCTTAGGAGATCCGAATTTGAAAGAAATCACTTGGGACCTAGTAGGGTGAAGGTAGAAAGGCGATAGCACTGGATTTCCTAGATACGTAGGACAATATTTGATTGACTTACATACTGAATGCTAGATTTCCGAGCACTGTAGTAGTAAACTGTACCACATGAAATTAGAAGAGCATCATCAGAAGGGCCATAGATAGACTGCAGTGCGCCATACATGTGCAGCTTCTTGTAGTACCCGAAAACTAGTGAAAGCTTCTTTTGAAAACTCCCTGGCCATCATGATGATGCAAATTTCGAGCGTAAGATCTGGGTTCAGAAATGTCAAAAAAAGTCGTCGCAAGAGTGCATTGAATACTCATACATAATACAGCTTCCGACCGCCCATAACACCTAAAACTAATCCCGCAACGCCATGTTTTTCATTACCATCCACCTCTGAATCCCCTCCCTCTACCTCTAAACCCACCTCCCCTCCCTCCTCCACCTCTTCCTCCGAACCCTCCCCGTCCTCCATATCCCCCATCCCCGTATCCACCATCGAACCCTCTTCCAGCAGGACTATGATCCCCCTCATCTGTACTGACCATCGGCCTCCTCGTCCTCAACTCCTTCGGAAACGCATCAAACGTCTTCCGCATCTGCGCATACCCCAGATGCATCTTCCCATAAAAGTGATCCGCCAACCGCCTATCGTTATCCAGCCTCGAAAGGTACGCACCACACACATCGCAAACCTGCAACTTCTGGTGTCCAGACGGCCCACTCGTATCACTCAACGCCTTTAGTTCCCTCTCCTTGTCAGCCTTCTGCTGCATCGCTGAGCGAATCCTGTAGAACTCCTCATACGCCCTCGAAACCTCCGACTGCTCGCCCAAGACTTGAATCTCCATCAATCCACTCTCAATGCTCTTGCTCAGATCCGAAATATTCTTCAGGAGCGCGTTCGTCTGTCTAATCTCATCCGGTGTCTTCTCCAGCCTCCTCTGCGCAACATCAATCCGACGATTGCACTCGTCGATGTATTTCTGTAGGTCGCGCATGTAGTCGTATTCGAAGCCCCATTTCTGGCGTTGCGACTCGGGCGCGGCTTCGTACTCTGTTTTGAGGGGTTCTGAATGGACTTTTGGGCAGGGTCCCAGGTCTTGCTTGGTGTTTGTGAAGAGGTCGTGTGGACAGGTGCCGGCGAGGAAGGATCGGCAGACTTTGGGGTCGGTGATGGAGAGTTGAGCGGCGCGAGAGGAGGCGCTGGCTCCCATGAGCTGCTCTGGAGGGGATTAGCTGGTGGTAGATGAGGGGGAAGAGGTAGCAAAGAGCAGCAATGATATGGAATAGAACCAGGGGTGGAACTTACCAAGCAGCTTTCTCTGTTCTGCCGCCATCTTTAGAAATCGTTATCTGTCTCGTTGTGCAGCTGTGCGACGGCGAGGTCGGAGATGTGGTTGTTGATCAAGACAAGGCGCGGCTGAAATTTGTTCGCAGCCGCGCCTGAAAGGCTCGCGCTAAATCTCAGGAACAGCGGACGGCGCGGGCGCGTCTCACTCAGTGGAAGCTCGGCTACAGCACTCATTCATCGGAGGCATTCTACAACAGTAAATACTTCAATGCGCCGCTGCTCATAACAAAATATATCCTCGGCGCTGGAAGCCATGCGTCAATTCCAGTCTCTACTGCTCTTCCTCAGCATCCTCTTCTTCAGTCCCTCGCGGTCCCACGCTTCCGATTACCACGAACAGCTCGTCCTTAGACCTCTCCATCCCTCCCTCCTTCTCGCATCCTTCAACTTCCAGAGCAATACCACACTCGCTTCTTTCGACCAGCAGAACTTCAGATACTTCCCTAGATCGCTAGGTCAGATCCTACAACATGCCAACACAAGAGAGTTGCATCTACGGTTCAGTCTAGGGAGATGGGATGCAGAGAGTTGGGGCGCAAGACCGTGGGGAGGGGCTAGAGAAGGAGGGACAGGTGTAGAATTATGGGCTTGGGTTGAAGCTGAGACGGATGAAGAGTGCGTATCCTAGGGCAATTATTGGAACTATATTAACAGAATCAGGGCCGATGGACGGTGGTTGACATTGACAAATGCGCTGTCTGGCCTCTTTTGCGCTTCTCTGAACTTCATAGATTCCACGAGAACGATCAGACCGGTTATGTCTTTCCAACCCGCTGGAAACCATGCCAATTCGACTGGGGAGAATTTACACTTGCTTCATGGAACGCTACCTAGAGAAGTGGTGTGTACGGAGAATTTGACCCCCTTTCTGAAGTTGTTGCCTTGTAAAGGCAAAGCTGGTATCTCGAGTTTACTGGATGGGCATAAGCTGTTCGATGCTAGCTGGCAGAGCATGTCGATTGATGTGCAGCCGATATGTCCTGCAGACGGGAGTGAATGTCAATTGCAGATTACACAGACTATTGACATGGTCCTAGATATTCAGCGGTCAAAAAGACCTAGAGGTATGTTATTCGAGCCGCATTGAATGCATGCCTGCTAACATATCAAAGACAATCCCATTCCAAGACCAGTTGCCTACGAAGAGCTCAAATGCAACACATCGAAACCATACAACTCCCACGATACCTGCTTCCCACTGGACACTTCAGCCCAAGAGGAAGAATGGAGTCTCTCCCAAATATTCGGACATTCTCTCAAAGGACCCTGTCCCCTCGCAACAGACGGCATAGATCCAGTCTGTATAGATGTACCACATGTCCGCAATGTATACACCTCTCACGGCGTTCAAGAACACAAAGACACCACCGGCTACAAGCGATGTTTCCAGCTCAATCCCGAGGGCGATTTCGAACTTATCCTCCCCGAACAAGACATCTCCGAAAAGTCACCCCTTGAACAACCCCTCCTCTACGCAGAACGCTCTTTCATCGGCTACGGTCAAGAACGCGGCGGCGTCCAAGCAATCCTCACGAACCCCTCTCTCACGGAATCCGTCGATTTCGTCTACATGGAGTCCCTCCCCTGGTTCATGAAACTCTACCTGCACACCCTAAAAGCCAAAATCAACGGGCAAGACAAATCCGTCATCCAGGAAATGTACTACCGGCCAGCACTCGACCGTAAGCGCGGCACACAGCTCGAAGTACGGATTTTGATTCCAGCGAACTCAACTGTTGTCCTTACATACGATTTCGAGAAAGCCATTCTCAGGTACACGGAATATCCACCTGATGCCAACCGTGGTTTTGACATTGCACCGGCGGTCATCACGATTGGCGATGTTAGTATTCGCACCACGACATTATTGTTACCTCTCCCTACCCCGGATTTCAGTATGCCGTACAATGTGATTATCCTCACGAGTACGGTGATGGCGCTGAGTTTCGGGTTTATCTTTAATCTCTTGGTGAGGCGGTTTGTGGGCATAGATGAGGCAGAGAAGTGGGATGTGAGGGCTGTGAGGTTGAAGATTGCGGCGGTGGTGAGGAGGTTTGTGAGTAGATTCAGCAAAAAGGAGAAAGTAGAGAAGAAAGAGTGATTTTTAGAAATGTAATGAATATGATCCATTGACTGGTCTGATTTGCAATTTCCGATTGTGACTCAAATTGGAGATCGAACTGCTCTTCTTGATCGCTCTTTTGGAGATGGTTCTTTTTCAAATGGCAAGTAGTCCTCCTGGCGGTGTACATGGCAAGAGTAGATGTCCTGTCTTCTGATTCTTTCGTGCGGGAACGGCTCTCATGGAGGAGGTACCAAAATCCAATCTTCAAAGCTTCTCATCATAGACACAGATATCTCACGTCGGAACGAGTATGGCTCGGGCGCTTGCACCCCTCACGCCTAAAAATCACATATCACCACGACAAGCATATACCGATTCGCCAGAACCATTCCATTTCATATCTCAATCAGAACTATCTGAGTTCTCCAGGCAAGCAAAGCCACCCCTCAAGTCCGTAGACGAGTATTTTGTATCCCTACAACGCCAACTCCATTGCCATGCTTTCATTCCATGCTTCTAATATCCCCTCCACCCTTCTTAGGCGTCGAATTTCAAGTCTTTGACCACTGGACTCTCAAACTTCTAATTTCTTCTCTTCAATCGGCGTAGCCATTTCCTCTGCCCAGTCACCAGCTGGCTTCTCAATCGTTGGCGACTTGACCTTCTCGTCGGAGGTGATCTCTGTCTTTGATGTCTCTAGTGCCTTCCCAGGTGTTGGTAATGACGGGAAGTCTTCAGCGTTGGGTACGGCGGCGTTCGAGTTTCCTGCTTTTCCTCCTCCACGACCACCACGACCGCCTCGCCCTCGACCTCTAATTTCGAACCCACCACGTCCCCTAGAATTTTGCGTATCCTGTCCCTCCTCACCATCATCCACCGAGTATCTACTCCCAGCCAACCCACCACCCCTAATAACGCCCCCATGCCCACCCCTCACAAACTCCGAACTCCTCCCCTTCCCCCTGCCATCCACAATATCACTCTCAACCTTCTCACTATCCCACTCTCGTCCCCCCTGCGCCTTCATCTTCCTCTCCCTATTCTTCGCCCGCTCCATCTCCATCACGCGCTCGTTCTTCTTCTCCGCAATCGCCTTCTCGCGTCGCTCCTTGGCGAGCTCTTTCTCGCGGTGCTGGAACGCGGCTTGGTCTGCTTCGGTAAGGCGGTGTTTCTCAGCTTTTTGTTTGTTTAGAATTGCCATTTTGGCCATCTTTTCTGTAAGTTCTTCTTCGGTGAGTTTCTTGTGTGCGGGCCCGCCTGTGGCGGATCGGTCGCCGCGTACAGCATGCGTTCTTGTGTTGTTATTGCTGCTGCTATTCTCTGTTGTAAGTGGTGTGTTTGAGGAGGTATGAGGTGGCGCGGAGTCGGATTGTGTGGTGTTGGAAGGTGGGATTGAAGTTGAGGTTGTATTTGAGGGAGCGGCGGTACTTATAGGAGCGGAAGGCGATGATACGGCCTGCGAGACGGAGACGGAGGGAGAGGGAGAGGACTCGGCAGGTGGTGCGTATCTGGATTGGCCTAAGCCGTTTGATCCTCCGCGACCACCGCCTCGTCCTCTCCGCTCTCTTCCGCCGTCTTGTCTGCCGCCATTGCGCTGCTGGTTTTGCTGCTGGTGGTGGCTTGGACCTGAACCTGGACCTGCTGTGGCCGGGGTCGTGGTTGGGTTGGGAGGAGGGGTTGGGCCTGGTTTGGTTGCTGCAGACCGAGGCTGATCGTGGATTGAGGAGGGATCTGGTTGTTCAACAACAGTGGTCGGCGTTGGAAGAGGTTCGAACTCATCGGCGAAGAGGTCGTCGTCCTCTCTTGACTGCGCGAACTCGTCCATCCTGGCTGCGCTGGTGGAGGAGGGGCAGCCAACACCGCAGATCGAATGAATGTATTGGCGGGGGGTGCGACCGAGCTTGGATCGATGGCACGGCGATATCTCTCAAGGGGAGCAGTGCCTTGAGGAATCGTACCAAATTCAACGGAGGCTGGAGCACGCTTCTTCTTCTTGTTCTTTGGAATATTCGCAGCGTTGGGGATGTCGATTGGGGAGGAGGTGGCAGAAGGAGAAATTGAGGAGGGGTTGTGGCCGTCCATAGTGCATTCACTCGAAAGGCGGTGGGGTAGCGTTGGCGGAAACGGTTAGCCTCGAATAGCCGAGTGGCTGGTGTTGATGTTGACTGCAGAAGGATGGAACTTGGTTGCGCAAGATCTTTTTGAATCGTGCTGTGATTGCTGCCTAAGAATTGAATCATTAGCGATCAGGTTGTTGTCATTTGTAAGAGTGAATCTGTCATCGTATTTTGGAAAGTGAACAGTTGCTGAATGTTCACGATGGCTTGGCAAGTGGTGGCCGCTTCAGCCATCTTTGTTTGGTCAACGCGCTCATCATGAGCTAGGTAAGTTTATAATAGACACTTGAACTAGATAGTATTCTCTGGTGAACCATTTCAGTTCTATAAAGTAACTTTTAACGTAAGTCAATAGTTTTATCTTGTTATTTTTTTATAGGTAGAGACCTTCATTTTGGCGAGAAAGCCTATTTCTCAAATAAGCGAGACCAGCCACTCCACACTTTCACATCATGCTTCCAAGCACATTTGAATCGGGTTACTTCAGGCAGTGAAGTCCTTGGATGGAGAACCTTTCTTTGCTTGTGTATCCATACCTTGGTGTTCAACCCCTGTACCCAAAAATGCTGACAATAGACAAGATCGTCTTTGTTTTTTTTCATCAAGCAGCTATAGATGAATCCACAGCCACTAGCCAGACGCCGAATTCTTACTGTGTTCACTGGTAACAGAAACAATAATCTTGAGTTCTCATGGCAATTTTGCTGTAGCAACATATCTCCTTACGGAAATACACAAGAATGTTCCCAGAATTTGGATTGGACTTGCCCAGAATCCTCATCATACTCTGACCCTAATGAGCGGATGTTACTACAAGTACCATTCTCTTCTCCCTCCAGCAACACTCATCTTCATTGAGATAGAAATTCCACTTTGATCTTCCTGCATGACGTCTTGGCATAGTCTGGAAATCTTCACATCCGGACAGTACACCAAGTCGAGACCAAGACGCTCGTCCCATCCATGAAAGCAACAAGTCGGAAATCCCCCATCGACTTTGGCTCTTTCGTCAATCAAACCTTAGATTCCAACCAAGGTAAGGCTCTAGACAAGGATATCAAGATTTCCCTTTCAAAGTGACCAACATGTGATGTCGACCATGTGGAGAAGTTGCTCCCCGATTTCCTGTGCCTCTCGGTCACTCCTCGTCGGCTGGCTAAAGGGCAATCTTCTAATCTGCAATAACGGCGAAGCAAGTTTTGGATCAGAGATGTATAGATACCTAGAATCCAAATGTAACGCCCCATAGCTTTGCCGTGTTGGTCCTTGCTGTTTCCGTGGGGAAGCTAAATTGATGTTGGTTTTGAGAATAGCCTGAATAGATGACCAACATTGACATTCTCAGAGATGACGATTGCCAAGCTTCATGTGAATATCTTCAGGCGTGAAGAGCGTCGAATAACATATATACTGGTCTCTCCTGCCATCGGGCTGTAACTATGGAAAGGAGAGTAGCTCAGCAGCTCGCATTGAGAAGGATTTCTTTGAAACCCGCAGAACTTCTCTGAACCTTTCAATAGTAGCTACCTGAACAAAAACCTGTTCACGTGTCTCAGTCCAGTACTAGCTCTTGAAGTCTGGCAGCAGTAGCTACCACAATGAGCGTCGAGATCACGCCTCCCCCCTGACGCCTCTCTCGATATCTGACCACCCCATCTCCAAATCCGAAACCACTTCTCCGTACACTGCCACGAATGCTACTTCAAAAGCGTTACCGTTGTTGACGAGGCCGGACAAGAACTATTCAGCGCCCAAAGTCCCGACGTGAAGTCCTGGTCATGGCGTCGTACAGTGAAAGGCACATCATGCCTCCCTCTTTTCGAGCTCCGCCATTTCAACTACCTGACCGAGAACAACTGGCTGGTAGAAAGTCCCTCTGGACGCGAGATCGCAAAGATCAAGCATACATCTCGTTTCGCCAAACAGCACTCGGCTTTGGACATGACCGTTCATAATGAAGCTGACAAGGGCAACGAGGTGGAACTTCATGTTCGGCCACAGGATCGAAGTGCAGTCACGACTTTGGTCACTCTCAATGATGCTTGTATTGCGGTGATCCAGCTCACTGGCTCAAATGAAATCACGGATCTGAGTAATGCTGATAGATCTACATGGTCTGTCCGTGTTGCCAGTGGCGTCGACCTGCCCTCGTAAGTAGACTACCGATTCGGATACCTACATGTATTAAAGTCTCACTAAATATACAACTAGATTCTCGTTATTATTCTCTGCCGGGCCGAGATGCATCATGTGTTTAGAAAGTAATATTGAACCATGCAAGAATAGGGGAATTGCCAATAAGGCTTGACCATGACCTTTTCTGTGATGACTATTGGAGGACTTCAGAAATCCGTCAATGGACTTTCAGCGTAAGGGTTTACAACGAATGTCGTTCAACGGGTTGTTCGACTTTGTCGTTTGCACGAGGTGTATTCTTGCCAATAATACTGCAGGAATTAAGTAACAAGACCTTGCACATTCACTTCGACGTCACGTCTCTTGGCACCTGTCGGCTAGTTTTGTTTCCTTGTAAATCTAGGTAGAATAGTCATGAAAGCCTTTCTATTGATATTTTCACTATTTGATCACCTGGAGCCAGCAGTGGAGTCTTTTGCCAGTCAGAATCATGACCAGTATTCAACATCGGCGCCCTGTTTTTACCCTTAAGTGGACTTGCTTCATTCCGGAACTGGCTTGGTTCCAAATGCAGTTCTTGACCTCAATACCTTTTCACCGCTTGGCTGGTACTGGTACGTACAAGAAAATCATCAGAATCGGTAGATATTTTCGGATTAGAACTACGTACGATCTAGTTACATAAGGTCAATCGATCTTTCGATCAACCGATGAAGCAAACAAGGAGATTAATTTGTGGGCATATAGTATCCCGGACATATGAGTGGCTATTCTAATACGCAAAGAGCATGAATATGCAAGAAAGATAGACAAGAATACGACAACAACAAAGAAAAAAAGGAAACATTCGTCAAATGCGTGTGATGCGCTGTGATATGATGTGCCAAGTGTCATAACCGGGACCAAAGAAATTTGTTTGTGGAAAGGTGTCTCACAGCTCCATGCTGTCCAATCCCTCCGTCCCAATGCACCGATTTCATCCTGCCAATCCCACTGATATCCAGCCTCCTGCTCTCATGAAGGCTAATCAATCAAATGTCCACCCAGAGATCTCAACTCAAAAGAAAAATGGTCGTTGACCAGTCTAACCGAGTCTTCGTTCCACCCGGTACTATTCAATGTTACCACATCCAAAGCCAAGCATCCACATTCGCTTGATTCTTCGCGAACGGCAGCACATACAACAACATCAGCCACAAACACCACAACTTAAACGTCTGTCTATCAGCCGCCAAATCCTTCTTAATCAACGTCCGAATCGCAATCGTAAACCCCAGGAATATCGGCAGTAGATATCCCGCCAAAGACAACTGCCAGAACGCCGGCGCGATAAACGAGAACGCGATGATGGTAAGCGCGTTGATCCGCCGCGTCTGGAAGTCGCCAATCACAATCGGCAACGTCCTCCTAAACCTCATGCGATCGCCTTCCTGATCCTCCATATCCTGAAATTGGATCGTGCAAGTGATGGCCGCAGCGATGACGGCAAGCCAGTAATATGTCGTGAGGTTGAGCGAGCCGCATGCTACTTGGGCGGCACCGGCGCCGAAGGTGGTGAAGCCGAGCGCGTTGTTGATGTGTCGAATCATGAAGTTCTCTTCAGCGGCGCCGAGGTCGTTGTAGATCCATGTCAGGACCATCAGGAATAGACTTTCTTTGCTTCCGCCTAGATACAGTGTTGTGAGGAAGACGGCGGGGATGGAAACTAGGAGGATTCGGCGCGCTTCTTCGGATGTGAGGCGTCCGGATGGGATGGCGCGCCATGGCTTGTTGATAGAATCTTCTACGACTGAGTTTGGCAGTCGCTGGTTTGAAAGATTGAATATCCAGAGGTTCATCCATGTCCAGACGATGGATTTCAAGAGTCTGAAGAGAACGGTATGAGGGTCTGATATTGGTTCCGTACTTAGGACTCCAGAGAGGGCGGCTGTGAATGCAAATGTTGTAGCAGGGAGGATCGTGGTCTTCACATCACTTTTGGTGATGAGAAATGCGGTCTTCACATGGAAGAGAAACGTCCGATCCTGGTACGGAGTCAGCATACAATATGTAGATATTTCGAGCGATGAGATAGATACCTCTGTTTGCGGAGGCAATTTGCCCTCCTCTGCATACTCCAAATCCAATGTTCCCATCATCGTTCAAGCATCTCGACGTCAATCAGCACCAGATAGAAAGTCGCAATGTACCACAAACCGGCAGATGCAGCATAAGTATGAGGGAGGGGGGACATTCGATACCTGGGTTGTCGAGCGTCCGTCGACAGTCTACCCAAAACGAACTACCACACCCACATACTTTTCTTTCGTTTGGCCCACCCTCCACCATGAGAGGAAGTTTTCATTGGCATCGGCGAACGATGCCGAGTATTGATATCAAATCGTATGATCGTATCCACCTATGGCAAAATGTTCCAAGCACCAGATCCAAGCCATGAGGTCTAGACGGGTTGAGAACTAGGTCGAATACGCACGGCCCGGAGATGAGGCCTTATGAAGACATCATGGGCGAACGTTCAGCTCAGCCCAAGGCTGTCTTAGTTCCCCTCCTGTTTGGCCGGTTCCTTGAAGGCCGCGAAATGTTTCCTCTGGGAGTATTGGTTTGTCAGGGAGAGCAAGCTATGGGCGTTCTGTGGCGTCGATCTGTGGAGACGAGCTGGGGATCGAGGTCAAGATTACGACTATCAGAAATGTTGCCTTTTCCCCTCCTGACTCTGGCTGGCTAGCTGTGCATCAACCATGAATTCTCAAAACGAATCATGATGTTACCTGATGTTTATCCGGACTTAATCTGTTCTCCATGACACAAACCCGCTGTAAGATAAGACCTGCACTGACGTCCTCGGTTGCCTTGAGGGGGCTCTAAGGGAGCTCTGAGCGGTGACTTGCAGATTGTTTGGACTTTGGACGAGTCAGATCGTCTCAAGCATAAAGATGTGCACGAGTATTGGTGTGAAAAGTCGTCACTTGCATAAAAGAGTGGTTTGGCGGTTGGGATTGGGGACTGTGATTCGTTCAAGATGGTTCAACCATTTTCAATTGAGCGCAGCTGGCTGTAGATGACTAGGCCCGAGCTTACAATCGATAGTGATGTTATAGTGAAGTGAAGTCTGAAATGAAATGGTGGTGCTGCGATGTGATGTCGCTGTGTGATATCGTCCAGGCTAGCGTTATCAGGGGTTCCCAGGGGAAATCTGCAGCTTGGCCCAGGCTAAAGAAACTAGAGATGCGCCCAGGACACTCGGCAATCGCTAAATGATCGCTGATTTGCCCAAAATGCTCCCCTGTGGCTGATCTCTTTGGCAAGCCCCCCCGGTGAGGATCTGCTCGCTGCAGGAACACGGTCGTTCAGGGGCTCGTGCCCGTCCGTGCCCACGTCCGTGGGTGCTGCACTCGGTCATCACGCTGCCTTCTGGTGCTTCTCATGCTTCTGCAGCAAACTTTTAGAGACATCCAGAGACACGCTCATCAGTCAGATAAGAACGTTTCGAAACCCTAAACATCTGCACCCACAGACCTCACAGACTCAAACTGCGGGGTATGAACTGCATCTCATACATCAGTTCACATTTCCCCCTCCTTGAAATGCAACGCAGTGCTGCAGGTCAAGTCTTCGCTTTCATCCGAACCAGAAGTTGCTCTGTTTCGGGTGCGGGTTGCCAGCAAGAGCACAAGCAAGCAAGCAGGCAAGCACATGTCGGTCAAGATGCTGGGACTCTCGCTGTTCATGCCGAATGGAGGCATTCCGTCCATCCCACAAAACGAGAACATCAATTTCGTGGCGCCCCTGATTAGCGGAAAATCAAGGAAATTTATAGCAATGGTCGACAGTTATGGGCAGTTATGGGTGGTGTTGGCGAGTGGTGAGTGGTGAGTGGTGAGTGGTGAGTGGTGGCACATCGGTACAGTGGTACCTGGAATTTGGCCCACCAGCTGCTTGGCCTCCCGCTTGACCTGTCAGAGTTTCAGCCTCCGCCCATCTCGATGAGCTGATCGACCCCCCATAATTCAAAATTTCCCGCTTCCACGGCAGGAATAACCTGGGACTAAGGGAAAATCACCGATCGCTGGTTGAAAGCCCTCTTGGTCTTGGTCTTGGTCTTGGTCTCTACGGAGGTAGGAAGATCCTAGGACTTGCCGAGCACAAGCTATTCTGTAATGAAAATTTCCACGATAATGAACGCTCACAATTGCCACGCTGTGAGGCGTTCTGCAGCATCATTCTTCATTATCTCACGAGTCACAATCGAAGCGATGCGGTACACTCCAAGTGCAGCACGGCGATGGGCGGTGTCCACTCTGCCACTGCACATCAGCTACGAACGGAGTATTGCCCGGTGTCCGCTTTGAACCTCCAGGGGACGTCCTGGAGAGGTCATGCCGTGCCCGAACACCTTTCTAGATGCAGGGCACGGCCCAAAGGCGCCACGCTTCTAGCTGATATCGGCCTCAACCGAGGAATCAACAAGTCATTCAACACGAAAGACCATCCAGGACTAGACCCTAGGACATTTCTCTCGACGACGGCGGCATCTGATTGCTCGCATAGGTCTACACATGCCCTTAACCCTGAACGTGCATCGTGTTCATGGCGGGCGTCTTTTTCCCCAATAGTTCGAGTTCGATCAACTTGGTTTCGACATCTTTTAGGCAAATCCAACATGCTGGTGGTGTGGAGGATGAGCTGAAGATATATGAAAAACATGCTTTTCTCCCTTCCCCCCTCATCACGTATACTTACCACCCATCTTCTTCTCTTCCTTCCCACCACCCTCCAACTCGATTGACTTCCCGCTATAATCTCCTTGCGAGATTAGAGACTAGGCATCTGAACTTTCCTCCTCGGCGAAGGGTCTTGAAGAGCTACCGGTAGTTCATAAGTCCGTCTTCTGCACTGACCTCGACATCCACGTACAATCATCGAACCTCATTCTATCTTCATCTTCATTTCTCAAAACCATTCCACATCTTCAAAATGGTTGACCTTCAAGCTGCCTGCTATGGAATTGTTTCTACTTTCTTCGTTGCTTCAACTATCACCATTCTTCTTCGCATTTACTCCCGTGGCTTCGTAGTGAAGAGCTTCGGGTGGGATGATTGGTGTATGACAGCAATCTTGGTACGTCCAGTCTTCATCGATGACCAACAAGCAGACTTGCTGACATGTATCAGTTCTTCAACTGTGGACAACAAGTACTTCTGTACTACTTCATCTATTATGGCGGTGGACTGTAAGCAATGTTCGAAGTGAGAACGGCGAACTGTCACTGACTCTTCCCAGACATATCGAAGAGGTTATGACCACCCACCCAGAATGGCTACCTAAACTCATCACAGCTCTCTTCGTTGAAGAGCTATACTACGTCCTCATGCACTGGGTCATCAAGATGGCATTCCTACTCTTCTACCTCCGATTTGCAACCAAGCGTTTCAGGACTCTAGTGTTCTGCACAATTGGCCTGAATTGTGCGTTCACTGTCATTCAATGGCTCATCTACTGCCTCCAATGCATTCCAATCGATGCTTTCTTCCACCCAGAACTTCATCCAGGAGTCAAATGTATCGACAACTCGATCCTAGCGTTCGTTCCTGCTGCTCTGGTAAGTCCTCCATTCACCCCACTCTCTGGGACTTCCCGCCTGACGATACCAGAATATCTTCACAGACATCTGCATCGTCGTCCTCCCAATCCAACCCCTCTGGGCGATCCAAATCTCCCTCCGCAAGCGCCTCATGCTCCTCAGCATTATCTCCCTCGGCGGCGTCGTCGTGCTAATCTCCATCCTCCGCCTCACCGTACTCCTCGAATTCCAAAAGATGACCGACTTCACCTACTCCCTCGGCAAGATCGTCATCATCTCCTGCATCGAGCTCGAAGTCGCCATCATGGCCGCCAACGCCCCGTCCCTGCGCATCCTCTTCAGCAAAGCAACGGGCGGCTCGCAAGCTGCAACCGGTGGCCATCACACCCTCACCAACATGTCGAGACCGCAGTCGAAGCCGAGATTCGCTACTACGTCGTCGACATGTCATATCACCAGTAAGGGCGGAAACAGGGAGCTCACGCATGAGCACTCGAACCAGTCGAATAGCTCGGAAGAGTCACTGACGAAACATGTCAGCGAGTCTGGCATTCTCGTCACGTCGATCATCGGTATCGAATCGCATGATGCGAAGAGGGATTCGAGGAGGTCGAGGGCTGCTAGTGATCGGTCGGATATGGTGTGAGGAAATATGAATCATCAGAGTCATGTATTGATACAAGCGCCGGAGTTCTGGGGGGCAATACTCACATGGAGTTTAGGTTTCTTTGGTTGGGTTCTCAATTTACGGGGTTTCGCTTCGACACAAATTATCACTACGCGTGATATCGCAGCTAGAGCAACTAGCCTTATTGCAATGAACAAGTAAATTTCTTCCGAAAATGATGCGAAAACTGTCACAACAATATTGTCGCACTTTTGACTCGGTCATCCTGCACCCTGCCCAATGTTCAATGGTGAAGTCGCCTCGCCAATGCTTGACATGCCAACCCCTCCTAATGTTCCCGTCCAAGTCACAACTGGCCTCAAGATGGCCTCACGGCACACGATCTATCATTCCAAAAACTTCCTGGCCAAAGGCTAGGAGCGGCATGGAGATGCAAAAAAGGATAATCAAGTCCTTGCATTGATATCACGAACTTAAGTGACGTGCGCGGTACTTTGGCGATGGCAGAAGAAATATCTTGACACGCAATGCCCCTGGGATTAGCTAGATGATTCACGACACGGCATTACTGTAAGCAATGGCAATCTCGCATACAGGAAAGAAGTAATGACCATGCAATTGTGAAAAAATTACCATTTCATGACTATTGAAACAAGACATGGAGCCAAACTCATGTCTGTGCCCTGCCACGCGCGCGCATGCGAAAGACGCATCAAAACAGCTTCAAGATTACTTGACAGAAGATTATACTGATTAAGAAGTGTACAGATTTTCTCTCCCTCTCATGGGTATGATGAACAGGTCGCAGAAAATTTGCAGATGAGCAAAGAACAGAAGACAAACGTGCAACAGAGTCCCGTGACATGAACAACATTTGAAAGAAAGCTCAGGCAACAGCACACAATGAAGCCACACGTAGAAATACAGCCACGTAGATCCGAAAACTCCAACTTAATCCAAAACAATCGCTGGAGGATTAAATCGCCCACCTGCTGAAACCGTGCTGCATCCGAGTAACAAACCAAAACCTATGCACAACGCTGATCCAATCTCCAATCTCCAATCTCCAATCTCCAATCTTCAATCTTCAAACCCCGCAGAACATGACTACTCTTCATCATACAACCCTACAAGCGCCTGGAAATGCTCCAGCGCCGTCTTCCTCTTCTTCAGATCCGCTCCATTCCGCTGCAGCCCCTCCAACTCCACCTCCCTCGACTGCCCCAGCTCGCGCTGCTGCGTCTTGATCAACTCGTGCCTGCCTCTATACCGCTCCTCAATCTGCCTGACCGCCTCGAGGATCTCCTTTTCCCTGTCCTCTTCGAGCGCGTTCTCCTCGTGCGTCATGTCGTCGATGCGTTGGTCGATCAAGCTGATTCGGTGGAGGCGCGCGGCTTTGTCGCGGTTTAGGTTCTCGATTTCCGTTTGGAAGCTGGAGACTTTGCTGGACATCCATTGCTTTTCGTCCGAGTCGTTGTTACTGGAGCCAGGCTTTGGTGGTGGCGGTGAGGCGGAGAGTGGTTGCTGGTGGAAGGATCTGTGGTTTAGATTTGGTTCGGATGGTGGTGCCAGGGGTGGTGGCGGTGTTGCGAATACAGGCCTGCCGTATGGGTGTTGGTTCGATAGACGGCCATGATGAAACGGCAATATATGAGGCATTGGCGTTGGTGTCGAACCAGCGCTCGCCAGGCTAACAGGTTTGGATTCTCTGCCTCTTGCACTGTTGATCGGGTTCCAGTCTGCACCTGAGACGGGGGTGGGGAAAGAAGGAGACTTCTTGATCTCTGGTCGGTGCTCCTCCTGCCTCCCTTTCCCGAGATTATGGAGCGCCAAGTCGCCTGTTGGAGGATATCGTACAGTTACATCTACAGGAGAGAATGATGCCATCGATGTCGCTGCTGAGTCTCGACCGATTGACGAGTCGGCAATCGATGAGTTACGTGATGGGTCAATTGAGATGGAGCTGCCAGACGATTGCCTCATCCCAAATCCTTTCTGAATTCCAGAATCTTCCGTTGTACCATTGCCAGACATGGTATTGGTGATCATCCGTGGTTCTTCGTGGTTGTGGTGGCCATGATCGTCTCCCAACCTAAGCCTTTTCGCATGATGACCACCTATACCCTCATCGATGGAAAGACTGCTACCGGCACAGTCCGCAGTAAATGGTCTTCGCTTGGCACCGGAGTCGGGAGGGGCAGAAACAGGAGTCGAGCCTTCACTAAAAAAGGAGTCCTCATGGTTATTCGGCCCTGGAGTTGTCACGCCCGATATGATGTTCTGGCCTTTCTGCGACCGACGGTGGATGAACCAATTCTACAATCAGTTAGTAATAGAGTCTGAGGCGAGCTGGGTTTCCAATACTCTGATAGTTTTCTCCTCCACCCCGAGATCACGGGCCAGCGCCGCCCTTCGATCAGAGTCTGGATATGGCCCATGATTCGCGACTTGAGCCTCCAGCACTGCTCTTTGCTCTGCGGAGAAGCGAAACCCTCGTCTCATTGGTAGTTTAGGAGACAGTGGTTTTGGCGGTGTCACATCAGCTTTCGTTGGAGTGTGAGACATCTTGCTCTTTGTAGGCTCACCTAGACTACCATTAATTTCAAGTAAGAAGCCGCTGGAAGAAGGACTCACGTTGCCGTGGTTGATACGATTCATCATCTGACGGATCCTTTTCTGATGGAGCTGGGGTAATGGACGGGGTGAAGATTGAGCTTGCATTCGATAGCAAGATGGACTTGGGCTCTGGCAAGTCCGTTGGGATTTCCTCCTGCAATGATTGATCATTACTGGAATCAATCGATACTGAATCGTCACCACTGGCCTGGTTTGGCTTCAAATTCTCCCCTTCGGCCTCAATCCCGATGTCAACCACAACCTCATCCTCGACCTGATCCTTGGCATCATCAGTCTTCCGGATCTTTGGCATATCGGGCACAGGCTCATAGTTGTCGACTGAAAAGTCGTATCCAACCTTCAACCAGTAGGCCGAACAAGCATTCGGCGTCCGATTATACCCGTTCTCTTGAAGACGAATCGACACCTTCTTCCAATGCTTGGGCCATGGAATCACGGCACTGGGATCTTCTCTTTCAAGTGCGAGTTGATCTTCCGTCATTCCCAGTAATATCTGATGCTCAGAATCGTCCCATCTTGGACCCGCAGCTTCCTCATTGGCCTTCTGGGTCTCGACAACACGCTTCCAGTAGCTTTGACAAGCTGTATTGGTCCGGTTGTACCCCGACTCGTGAAGCTTGGAAGACACTTGCCTCCAGTGCTCAGCCCAGGAGATTTCCTGTGTATGATCCTGTGACTCCAGCTCAATTTGGTCGTTGGTCAGTTGGACGAGGATCTGATGCTCTTCGTCGGTCCAGCGTGCCAAGGTGGACGACGTGCTAGTGCTCATACTGCCGCGCCCACGCGCGGGCACCGCGATTAGCTTTATGAGCCCGAGAATGAATGGCTAGGTGGGTGCAGCATAGCCAGAGCGCGAGGGTCGGTTGGAATGGGATGAGATGGGATGGGATGAAAAGTATATTTGGCGCGCGTTACGGAACACGGTGAAGTGAGAGGTGGATAGTGGTAGTCAAGCCAAGTGAGCGTTGCAGAAACCTGAGACGCGGTGTAGGCGAAGCGGCGTGGCGCGTCCCGTTTTACGAGTAAATGCTGTATTGCATCGTCCATCGCAGCCTGGATGCCTCATATCGGCGATTGCGGAGATTACTCTGGTATAGTTGACACCATGTTTGCCCATGACATGTGAAGATAACTGGAATAAATGAACAAGTTGTGTTGCGCCAAATCGAGGTGGCTTGGAAGGTGACACTATTTAAATCATGGTTCATAGCTACACGGAACGGTACCGGTGCCATGTTCCAACTCTGGCAGTTGCAAGATAAGGCGTCAAATTACTACAGAGTCTGCACATTACAAGTTTGTTTATAGTAGAGACGTGTGGCAAGACTTCTGGTCGGCACTTTCAGAAGACCCTCAGACTTCGTGTCGTACATGGTCCTATTACCGGCATATTCTTGGTGCACTCAGCTCACGAAGCCCAGTTTCAAAGTCGGGTACAATATGATCTCCTCTTCGCCAGTCCCGTCGAGATCCTCTCGTCCTGATGGACGTGTCTGGTAGCCGTCAGTATCGGCCCCCAACGTTCTTCCTGCCGTTGTAGGTCTGCTCGGCATGCGCTGTGTATGATGGTGGTCGGTTCTCCAGACAATGCGAGTCGTAACTGTTCCATGTCCCTATCGCCCACCTCCTCATTACCTCGAGGTCCACAGTGATGTACCTAATGCGATCTTCCCGTGAGTATCAAATCATTGTGTTCGTCGCGTGCCATCGTCCGCAGTGCTGGGGCTTGCGGTGATTAGGATTCGGGAGGAGCATGTCGCTCGAATCGGGCATTGGCACATGATGGATTGGACTTGGCGTCGCAGCAGATGTACGCCGTGTAAGTCCATAACTGCCTTCGATGGAATATGAAGTACGGACTCGTCAGAGGATGGGTCATGGTGGATGCTGATGTTGAACAGTGTCTTCACGTTTGCTCGCTCATGTGGATAGAAATAGAGGCGCTAGTTACCCCTGAATCCATGCCGACTATAACCGAGATACCATCACTTGGAACAAATAACTCGTAACAATCGAGGCAGAATGAGCAAGACATAGAGAAATGATTACGCGGTCAAGAATCATGTTCCTGCAAGCTTATACCATGACTCATCTAACCATTGTTCATGCATTGGGTACTCATATTTTCCGTCCTCTCAACCAATCCTCTTTCTTCTCCTGGTTCAACCACCCACGACCAAGCCCTTATTCTCATGTCCTCTTTCCACGCATTATACTATTTCACTACCGTACTCAACACACCCTAGTAGCTGACCTGGTCATTCCAATACATTGTTTCGTGGGATACTTCCGGACCCGTGGCCGCAAAGCCCCAGTCGAAATTGTTCTTGATATACTGCATCAAATGGCTCGCCAATTTGATATGTCCAACATCCGTTGGATGCCACACTGGATTTATATCATTGTGCTGGAGGATCCCCGTCGAATTGAAGTAATGCACAAACGGCTTCTGTCGCCCCGAAAGATAAGATCGACTGTTGAAGTGTTTGTACACATCGTAGATCTCCGTAATGTACGCTCCTACTTCTCTGTAGGTTGTTCCGCTTTTCTCGAAGCCGTTCCAAAGGGACTTTGGACAATTTAGTGAGCGACTTTAATATCCTCTTCTTCATGCCTGGAGCAGGAGGATTGGGGCAACTTAAGGATACTGACCATCAATACGATATTCGCTTTCGGGTATTTCTCATGGACTCCCTGGACTAGCTTCACATAACTCTTATAGTAATTCTCAGTCCCTACATTGTTGGCCGAGTTGTTGTCGTTCGTGCCCAGGTTTATGACGACCAGGTCAGCGGCAGGATGTTTCTTGAAATCCCAGGGCTCGGGATTCGTGCTGTAGATAGCCGCTGCTCTTGGGCTGGTATCTGAAGTCTGGTACCATTGGTACGTCTGTCCTCGTGGGTTTCCCCAGCAGTTCTGATCGTGCACACAAATTCCTGGATATCCCGTGACGCTCCATTCGGTGTCTCCAAGTCCTGCACCAAGTCCGTAACCGAAACCAGAGAGACCTTCATAGGTGCCTGAATAGCCAGACGACAGAGAATCGCCAATGACTTCGAGACGGCGCTTAAAGTCGGGAGCTTTGAAAAGAGTTGAGTTCGGTGCAGTATGGACGGACTTAATCTGAATTCCGTACGCGTAGTTGGTCACACGAATCTCAAATAATGAGGGATGGGATACATCCATAGCTGGATCACTTGAGGCGAAGAGATGTGTTGCACTGGCACTGATATTGGTGAATTGCCAATCTAAACCATCGAATCGAAAGCCCACAAGAACACCAGGCGAAGTCCAGTTGCCGAACGAAATTGCAACTTGGTTTCCAGTCACGCCGAATTTCAATCCCGGTGCACTATTCAAGTGAGCCAAGGATTATATGAAGAGGGGCAATGTTCACCTCCACCATGAGATATACTTCGAATCCCAGCGACCTTTGTAACTTAATTCTTTCGAACCGGGCTTGTAAGTCTTCCAGTTGGTCAAGCTTTCAGTAAAGATAGTATTGGGGAAGTCCACGTCGCGGACCTGACCATTTTGGAAAATAGTGGCATGAGCCACCTGGGTGAAGAAACTGGCCAGGGCAATGGCCTGACCAAAAAAGCACCTCATAGCGAGCACAGAAACGACAAATTATACGAATCATGTTGACGGAAGTCAAATGCTTTTTATACAATTTCACACTACTACGGGAAAATTCCAACTCGCTGGAATAAAGTTTTGGCGGATCGCATTAGGCTAATATCACGAAGTCCATACATGCACCTGCGACTCGTTACCTTAGGACATGCCCCACTCAACACTTACCTGGGCAATCTGTTGACCCCGGCATCCGGTAAGTCCTGCCGCAGTATGGCTCCAGACGAAGAATGCGGTGTTTGAAGATGTCCTACTTGGCACTACTTTTCTCCATCGTCCCGGAAGCTCAGAGCCTCGGGCCGTCAGCCCTCATTTGTTCCCTGCTTATCTTGATACTTCCGTCTATTGTCTTCACCGATTCCGACATGGAATCTACTCGAGAATCGGCTTGATCCCATTTTACCTTGGAGGATCCTCCTCGCCATGAAGGCTGCAGTGCTTTCAATTCCGTTTTCAGCAGCTTCTCGCCCCAGTATGGCACGAGTGCGCAATATGTCGACCCTGTTGCTTGATCTGCTTCTCATCAGCTTCAAAACATTTCGAACAAAATAACACTACCAACAGCTTTCTCCATAGCAGGGAATGAAGCAGTGGCACGAACCTTCTGAGCCATAGGCAAAAACTCTTTTGGCAAAATCCACATCCTTGTCGAAAGCCCAAGAACTGGTGATGACTTGGCTTCTAGTACCTGGTGGGCTTGCTCTCAACAGAGCCACGGCATCAATTGCCATGGCTTCGGCTGAGAAGTCAATTTCTGGATTCAACTCCAGTACTACGTCCATCAAATCATTCATTCCGATGTACCAAATGTCCGTCTCATCAATCCCCAAAGCTGTAGCAAACCTCTCCTTCACATGCAGTGGCGGCTGAAGCCTATCGACCACAGGTGAAGCAGGGAATTGCATCGAGACCGAAACTGTGTCCTCATCATTTGCCCAAGTCTGAGATGTAGTGGAAACAGATGCCCCTGTCTCAATCCCCGTAATCGTCACGAACTCGAATGTTGTCAATCCCGTTGAAAGATGCAGAGCATGAGCAGCGCCCAACATTCCATGGCCACAGAATGGTTCTTCCGCAAACGGCGTGAAGAATCTGATATCATAAATGTTTGGTGTGGAACTGGGCCGACGTCTTACAAACACTGTCTCTGAATGATTGAGCTCCCTCGCAACAAGTTGCATAGAATTTTCTGGGAGCCATTCTTCAAATTCACTCAATACAAGTACTGGCGTTGCATTTCCACAGAATGGCGTTGATGTCATGGTATCATACACCGACTTGAATTGTCAGCAATATCCTGGCCTGGGCTCAGAAACTTACAAAAGACAATTGTTTAGCCATCGTACCTGCGTGCGTATCCGCAAAGCTTAGATTGTGAAGAACTACTGTTCTAAGAAGACTTCGAGAAATTTCGTATCTGTTCGAGGTTGAATGTTGTTGAAGGAGATGGTGGGGTTGTGGCGGGGTACAGGGGAACTGATGTCCCGATTGGGGAAACCTACTCGGACAATTCTCGCCACACGACGACCTGCATGAGGAGTTATCTCGGTGTTGGCAAACTCTCTCCAATCTAGTGCCCATGCTGTTGCAGATGATACACAGAGTTCCACCCCACTTGTAATGCATATCTGGGGGTCGAAGCAAGCAAGGTCAAACAATCTCTGGCCTGTGGGCAACATCTGAAGCAAATACCGAGTACCATGTTCACCATTCCCCGTTTCATTGTCTGTATCTCTCGAAACATTGCTTTTGAAACCATAACCGAATCTCACTATATTTGACCTACACCCCGAACGCCACTACTTCCTCCCAATAGGTAGTTCAGGTCATTCAAACAAAGACATCGCTCGCATATCGATCACTTTTGATACCTGCAAACCATGCCTCAACCTCATCGTCAGACTTAGTCTTTCCCAAGCTCTCAGCTGCTTCTTGGTAAATGCGTTTGGTGGTACTTGCAACCCCTTCGCCAACCATGCTACTCCCGCAGACATACAACGATGCCCCTTCATTGAACACCTTAACCATTTCTTCTCGCTCCTCCCAGAGTCTGTCCTGGACGTAGCGGCATCCCTTACTGTCAGAGCTCGCCTTGGAGAAAGCGTAAAACAGTTTCACAATGCCGTCCTTCTCCCACTGGGACAACTCGTCGCTGAACAAAGCATCCTTCTCAGGGTGGGCACAACCTATGAAAAGATAAGCTGGAGCAAGCTTGCGACCTGCTTGGATCTGTATGGCCCGTTCCTGGACAAATCCTCTGAATGGAGCTAGGCCTGTTCCTGCGCAGAACATGATGACTGGAGTGTTTTCGATATCAGCAGGAGGATGGAAGTTGCCATGACTGGGCTTGACCGCGACATGGATTCGATCACCCTCTTCAACGCTGGAGAGATAGTTCGATGCAACACCCAGAAATCGTTTGGAGCCTGCCGCTTTTGATGGAGTATCGAGGACAGACCATGTTATCGTCGCGATGGTAGGGTCCGCGAGAGGAGAAGATGAAATTGAGTACTGGCGGATTCGCATAGGTGGAAGCATCGCCAAGAAATCACCAAGTGGCAGTGCAGCAGTGGGGTATTCTTCCAGAATGTCGAGTGGGGATCTTCGCTTGCCGAGTATCTCCTGCTCGAACATATTGCCTCCTAGTGCTAATATCTCAGAACGAATCTTCTCGTCAGCACAAGATGCTGCAATTCGTGCAATGTTCTATGGGCACTGTCAGACACTCGGTACATGATCCAGTTTGAGGGCTTACCTTGCGAGTTGCGGGTTGGCTGAGCTCTACATACATCCCCAAGATATCCATCATCGATATTGGGTAACCTGTAGGGAGTGTGGTGTTCGCTCCATCCTTGATGGTCAGCATGGTATCCCAAGGCAGATGTGCCCATTTCAGGACTCGGCGAATATTTTTGGGGTTGTTCATCGGGAGCACGGCGAGGTAATCGCCTGCTTTGTAGGTCATGCCGGTAGGCAAATTCAAGACAATATGGCGTTTTTCGGGTACCCCTTCTTTGGTAAGAAGCTGGTTACTTATGACAACTGCTTCCTTGACATCCTGGCGCAATTTTGATCGCCTCGAACCCGTATCAATATCGATTTCCAGGCCGACTTCCTCCTCAGGCTCCGCATCACTGCCAAGAGCAGACCACAATTGCTCATCCTGCCATCGGTCAAAGTCGTTGAAGATATCACCAGCTGCAACATCTCCAAGACCCATACTCGCGATCTGCACCGCTCCGTGACCTTCAAACCCAGAATTGAGCAGTTTCGGAACTCGATGAAATGTTGAAACCCAATCATCTGAACGCGTTAGAAGATTTACAAGGTTACCAAAAGTCGCCAGAAAATCCCATGCAGGGGGGAGGGCCTGCTCAAGATATGGAGTTCGGGCACATACGATTTCCGCACCCAAAGACCGCATATTTGACACCCTTGAGTGCTGGACCTTCCAAATTCTGAATCCATTCTAAGAAGTGTGCTGCATTATCGGGAGGTTGGCCCTCGTAGCTTGAAGAGATGAGAATCACTGGTTGATCCTTTGGCACCTTGTCGACTGCGCTGTCGAGAGGCTCAACATGGGCGTTGTAGCCGCGACCAGGAGCCATTCTTGCCAAACTTTGGGCGAGAGCCTCACATGTACCAGCATTCGAGCCGTACAAAATCGTCATTGGCTTCTTGGACTTGCCATTCGTTGCCTTATCGATGTTCCTAGCCTTGTCATGTGCCTAGTATCAGGGTCAGCGTTTAGGGGATCCTGGAGTCAGGGCCGTGAGAAGAGAGCGCAAGCCTCTAAGAAGACTGCAGCGCCCCCGAAGAGGATTCTTTAGTCACTTACTTTACCCTCATTAGATGTATCTACGTGGAGCATCTTTTCGAGATAGACAGGATCGATGTGCTCTCGAAGCGATGCGTGCATGAAGAAGTCCTTGGGCTTGATAGTCAGAGTCTGTTTGATTTGCAAAGTGTAGCTCGCGTCATCTTGGCGAAAATTGAAGGTTTGGAGCAACATTGCAGTTGTCAGGATGGCCTCTTGCCATGCAAAAGGTCGTCCAATACATCCTCGCATCCCATTGCCGAACGGCTTCCAGCTGTTGTTGGGAAGTTCAGAGAATGGCCCGTCAAGCATTCTCTCTGGCTTGAATGCTTCGGCATCAGATCCAAAAACCGCCGGATCTCGATGAACCGAGCCGAGTAAAGCAATGATTGACTGTCCCTTTTTGATTTTATATTTGCCACCGAGAGTGGTATACTCATCCGGTGAGTCGGGAAGTGGCTGGAGTGTGAAAGCAGGGGCGGTAGGCGTCAGTCGTAGGGTTTCTCTAAGGCATGCTTCGATGTAGGGAAGCTTTGACATGTGATCGACTGTTATTGGACCCTTCCCAACAACTTCGTCGACCTGCCGCTGGGCCGCCTGATATGCTCCTGGATTCTTCAAGAGGTAGTAGAACAAGAATGAAAGCATGCCGCTTGTAGTTTCATGGCCTACGATGGGTTAGGCCACTTCCGTCAGGGCGGTTGAAACATACCAGCAATCAAAAACGTGATCATATTGTTGAGAATGCTTTCCTCCGATAGCCCTTCACCAGTCTTTGGATCTCGACCATTTATCATGGCATTGAGCAGGTCTTTTTTGTCGGTGGGATCTGTCCTCCTCTCCGCAACCACTTCTGCAGCAACCTTCTTCAATAGAGCAATATCCTCATCGTATTTTTGCTGGGCAGATCTGTAAAAGTAATTCGCGACTGCTGGCCGCCTCGCCCTTGCTGCAGATTCCTGTAGAAGCCCAACCATGGCATCAACGAAGGGATGCATGTCTGAATGGTAGAAGCTATTGAATCGTGTATCCATGGCACAACTATTGAAATTAGCTGGGTAGGTACGAAGGATGAGAAAACCTACAGAGCGATGGAGTCCAAAGTCAATCGTGTGAAGTCGTCTGGAACATTGATCTTCTCCTTCGGGCCAAACCTAGCCCATTTGACCACCAGCTGAGAAGCAATATCATGCATTTCGTCAAACATTGATCGGATAGAGAGTGGCCCAAATGCTATACACATTAGCCTTGCACGCAAGCTCATCATAAATGCTCTTTACCAGGCATCAAAACTCTGTGTGCTATCTCCCAATTGTGTTCCCCAGGATATGCTGTGAAGAGACCATCGCGTACACCATTTCGAATCTCATCGAGGGCGCCAGACACCATTTTTGTGAATCGTTTCTCGTCGCAAACCTCGTTCATCAGTGCATGAGTGGATATGAAGACTTTCTCGCTGCCTCCGAGCGTGAGTCTGTAGATGGGACCTGGCAAATTAGAACATGGATCCATATGGGGGAGAATGAGCTACCGTATGTATCTGCCAATCTGAGCAGACTTGCCATAGAATCTGCTGGGTCAATATCATTGATGTTTCCCAATAGTGGAAGGCCTGGCGGGCCGGGGATTGGCTCAGTCATGACTGAGGTATGAAGAAGGACGAAGAGCTATGTAGGAGAGAGAGGAAAAAGGTAAGATTCGCAGGTAGAAGAATAGAAAGGAAGAAAGAAAGGAGCTCATATGGGGGTGCCTCTTATGGATCTCAAGTAGAGACTAGTAGTGATTGACAGGCACGGAGCAGAGGAATGTATGGCGCCGACAGTGCGTGGACCCGCCCGTACCAATGCAATGCGATGCAATGTAATGCCGCGAGCCGCCAGGAGATCAACAGCCGAGGAGACGAGAGGAGACGAGAGGAGAGGAGAGAATGCAGTCCATGCATGTAATGTTCGACAGATGTATATCGTCGCAGCCCACCTGTGGTCTCCGACCAAGCGTCTGTGCAAGCCACCGGCCGTCAACAACTGCACCAGTAGACAAGAACATGGCTGACGCTCTATCGTCTTGTATGAGAGTGAAATTTGACGGGATCGAAGTCTCGTCCTCCGCAATGCAATAGTAATGTGTTGTTGTTTCACATGCAATGAATGAATGAATGAATGAATGAATGTCGGTGAGGCTGGAACAGGGACGGGCAGTATTCCGCAGTGGTCGATTAACATGTGGCTGAGGCCGAGCTTGGCGCGTGTGGCTTGTCAATCGGGACACGGGGATTCACGCGCCGATTGTGAACTGCCGTGCCGAGTTTGGATTCGGAGAAACTTCCGTCCAGGCCAGGGCGCAGTCTGGGCTGGGCTGGATGTCAACAAGGGTAGGATCTGGCATCGTCTTCCTGCGCAGTTGATCATTCTCCATGGCAGGCATTATTGATGCTAAATTCCGAGATCGACCCTTTGACTCTTGTAAAAGTCTATATTGAGGTTAAACACAGTGCTCTACTGGCAGGGCTGTACGACTCTATGCCTCGCCCTTGTGCCGAGGCTAAACACACGAAAGCGAGGACACACTTCGATACATAGCGGACCTGGTGCAACTTTATCCTGTTTCCAATTGACAGTGTGTCATACGTGTGGCCATCACCTTACCACCACATATGCAGTGTGAGCCACTTTTCCATGCTCTACCATCTCGACAATGTTCTGAGGTACCGAGTCTGTGCAGGCCTAGCTATCTCCCCAAGTCTTCCCCGATGTAGCCACTTATGTATGCATTGCATACGCCTGACTGTGTTGCTTGAAAGTCTGCTAAATTGTAGGTCTAGGGTATCAGTATGCGTTATTTAGATTTTTGAGCCTCCCGGTAGCACGCAAGCACATCCTCGGGATCGACAACTGAGTTCGATAGGACTATGTGCGTAAACGCGCGTTTCAAGCAAGGAACATCGTTTTCGCATTGACCTTGGCTACAAACTTTATCCTGCTAAGCTCACAAATAGAAATTTTTGGTCATCACAAGTTTCACAAGCAAAAACCAGAACAGGAAGTTGATGGCATCATATCAAATTGTCACGCGTAAAGACAGAACGGGTATGTACAGAAGCAAAAGAGTAAGAGAGATCAATGATCCTGACTATCCAGCCGGCCATGATCTCAGAGGTATCGTAAAAGACGCCCACCTGCATGATACCCTTTGAAACTTCTTCGGATGCCAAGGTACTCTGGAAGACCTAGAATGGCTCATCATCATAAAGAGAAAACAAACACGTTGCGACAAACATCATTTCCAGTTATTCCATCCATAACTCCAGCCATGTGCATTTCCATCCATAATCAACGACGAGCTTGTTGTTCATGGCTTTGCATCCGGACCTCCAATACCTGGCTCATGTGCTGCAAGTCAACTCGTGCCTTCTCGTCTTCTTCAAGGATTCCACGAATGATTTGCCACTCGACTGGCCTCATCTGGTAGGCCTGTGGCATCAAAAATGCCACAGTGGGTGCATCCTTGTACGGGCCAAGGATCTCGGCTGCAGTAGCCTCTCCCGCTCGCTGATCTATTTTCTGCTGTTCTTCCATATGCCGACGCTGTGCATCATCGTGAGAGAACCCTTGCTGGGGAACAGGCGGTGTGGAGAAGGCTCCCTGAGGGTTGATAGGGGACATAGCTGGGCCAGCGCCGACTCCGGACATTGACATTTGACGTTGCGGGTGGTTCACGACAGATGGCGATTCGGCATTGATTCGTGGCGGCTGCTCGACGTTGATATCGTTACGGATAACCAGTGCAACAAGCAGCATCGGGTCAGAGCGGCTTTCTGGCACAGTATGACCTTCGAGATTCGTGATAAAATCTGGCAGGCTTCCGGGACTTGGTGGGACAGGAATTAGGTACGTATCGCGGATGTTGCCCAAACCCTTGTTTGTCAACACGCCATACCGCTTCCTGGACTCGAAGTACCGATACAGCGCAAGGAAGTCGGACTCGGAAGATTCACCAATAGGCGTAATGCTGACAACAGCGACATCTGTTGGAGGGCTGTATCGTAGACTGCAGAGGTATTCATTTGCCTTGTCTTGATCAATCCGTCCTGCGATCTTGAGATCCTTTTGAAGGTTGTCCTTCCAAGACGCAGCGATTTTCTCTGTGAATCCTGCAACATGCTTTGCCGAAGCAGGAAACCTGGCAATGGATTCCATCGTCACACTTCCATGCCAAACAACGTCGGGGTCAGTCGGGTATTCGGCCGGCGAGTAGGCATCGGAATCTCCGTCGTCATCTTGAAGCATCTTGTCGATCTCTGGATCAATACCTGGGCCACTGACTGGTGGCGCATTATTTGAAGATTCTCGACGAACATGTTGGGAAGTGATTGGGGATGGGGCGACCTGGGAGATGACTTTGTTGTAATCGAAATCGGGCTGGGATGGCTTCCTTGTCTGAATCGCTAGTTTCGGAGCAGCATTTCCTCTAATATCATCAGTGCCACGGTACGAGTCGATGTCTTCGGGCTCGACGTTTCCTGGGGAGTTCTCTCGGGAGCGGACAGCCATCTGTGCGTTCGGATCAAGCATGCTTCGCCTGCGAGAAATTGGCATAGCATCACTTGCCATGGCAAAATTGTCGTCCTCGATGACTTCCTCTCCCTTGTGAGTTCGTCGCATTCTTGGGCCATCGTCAGTGACCATGATTGCCTGCTTGTCTGCTCGTGCTTTGAGTCCTGCCACCTCCTTCTTCAACTCCTTACTGGCCATATCATCCGATGACATGGATGCAAGTGTACTGGGCAGCAACGTTCTTTTGAGAAGACGATCGGTCAATTCTTGATTCGTCTTGAGATTGGCAGCTATCATTCGACACTTGGCTGTATAAGAATGTTTGTCCCCGTGGGCCGTCGCAACCGCATCTTGAATCTGAATAGCAAGACGTTCCACCTTTGCATCTAGTGTATCATTCTGGGCTAGGCTGTAGACGTGATTGTTGATAGAATGGGAGATTGCAGTCTTGAGGTTCTTCATGATGATTTTTGCGCCACCCTCTTTGAGGATGTCGTGAACATCGGAGAGCTTGACAGGAAGGTCAGAAGGTGGGGATTCTTGTCGTGGCGTCTGTGCTGCAGATACTTTGCGAACTTTTGATTTGGGTTCCTGGCTGGTCAGCAACGAATTCAAGGACACGAAAGTTGGACATACATCTTGGGACTCATCTCTGACCTTCCGTTTGGCACTGCCCGCACGGGGGGTGTCTTTCTTCAGTGGTGTAGATGGCGAACTGGCCTTGCCGTTGGTAATTGGATCGCTGACTCGCTTGCCTTTCTTCTTCCCCTTCGGCTTCTCTTCTTTCTCTTCCTGTTCGGCATGGGCCTGCTGAAGGAGGTGCTTCTTCTGGCGCAACTCCCAAACCTTGATCCCCTTCTTCAATCCGTCCAATAATTCCTTGTGACCTGCCGGACCACATTGCTCACAGAGATAATGTTCGGGTATCTCATCCTCGAAGGTGGTGACTCCGACGCAGACATTGTGCTGCCAGACAGTACAATTGTCGCATGCGATCCATGGTTCCTCGTCGCCTGGGGGGCTGCTGACTGCACCGCAGACACAACGGATGACTTCGGCTTCTTCCTCCTTCTCAACCTTCTTCTTCTTGGATCCTTTCTTCTTGGGTTCGGGGGTAGAGTCTAGGTCCATCTTTCCAGTATGCACGCCCTTCGTCGCGCGAACAGATCTTCGAGGTTCATCTGTTGATGTTAGTCTTGCTGTTGCTGGCCTTGAAGAGGGGAGACACCTACCGGCCATGATGGAGCTTTCGCGCGATTGCGATGCAGAGTGTAAAACAGAGTGCGGGACTTCACGCGATCTGAACCTACAGAGTTGCGGAGGAAGATGCCGGGGCGAGACAGAACTCGTGGACGCGCCCAGATTGCCCCCACGCGTGATTCTTTGGATCGGAAGAGTTCAGCAGGAAAACTTGTACCCTTGTGTCGCGTAGACGAGGCGATTGTGACGAGGTCGCGCAGATGTCGCTAGTGCGTCGTTGGTGGGTAGGGAGACTGTTGTTGTTGTTGTTGTGGGGAGGAGTTGAGGTTGGAAGCAAGCGGCGACAAGAAGCTAAAGTCACAGAGCGGTCGAGCTAAAAATCGGAGCCACCAGAGCCGACTTTTCTGCGGAAAGTCATATGACTTGACGGGGCAAATGGCGCTAAGGCAGCTCGAACCTCAAAATATATCATCAGTCAATTTGAGCAGACAAGCATCGGACACATCAATTCGCACACATTGGCCAATACTAGCGGAATACACACAAACTGCCTTGCGCACAGCAGTGGCAATCGATCGAGCGATATACCTACTGTCAGAACCACCATTGCACAAGACCAGCATACTTCTATTTCATCATACCTTCCCAGTACATCAGATTGGGCTTGACTACTCAAGATCAACCACCTGCGTTCTTGATCCCATAGAAACAAGAGAATAGCTGTCCGCCGAATACCCTGTGCCAGATCAACGCTCGACGATTGACAAGTCATACTTCTGGTCCTGCTCCAGTTCTCCTGCCTGCAAATCGGCCACGCAACCTCCATAGCAACCTCCATAGCGACCCGCGTTGCGAAACCACATTTAACAACCTGCTCTTTTCATCGGTCACAGTACAATCCACGAGGCCTACCTGCGGGCTCAGATCTTGCAAAATACCTCCCACTCCAGGGAGGTCATACATCGACTCCCAAGATCCAACTTCTCGCGCTCCCCGGTCACAGCCCTGGCAATCCACATCCCAATATCCTCCCTTCCACAACAGCCTCAACCATACCACGTATACCCAGCCATGGCTGATGTTAGATCACTTCTGAAAAGCGAAAGAGCCGCACGGCGAATACAGCACCAGTATGCAAGCTACACAACAGGCGGATTGTCTTGTACAGTATGTCACGTCCAAATGAAAGATGCGTTATGGGATGGACATCTACGATCTGCCGGACACATGATGCGAGTTGAGACACAGAGCGCTTCAAAGAAGCGGAAGGCGAGTGATGAAAATGGAGAAGACACAATCAGGAAGCGAAGCAAGCCTGGCAATGGCCTTCCTGATGGATTCTTCGACGGACCTGGCGAGACGATGGAGATGCCTTCACGACCAGCGACCCCTTCGAAGCCAATAGCCAAGGTGGACGAGGATGAGTGGGCTGCGTTTGAAGCGGATATTGCTACGGCAGAGGAGCAGGTGAAGCAAGCGAACGATGCGGTGATCTCAGCACCTGCAATAATGGCAGCAGATGTGGTGAAGGAGGAGAGCATTACATTGGATATCGAAGGAGAGAAGGAGGACGCAGCAAGGAAAATGGAAGAAGAGCTGGAAGAAATGGAGAGTTTGGAAGCAAGGGTGAAGAGGTTGAGGGACAAGAGAGAAGAATTGAGAAAGAGAACCGTAACACCTGTTGTTATTCCAGAGCAGGAAGGGGACGAGGACAGTGATGATGATGACGAGATCGAGGATGGATTCTAGAGACTTACGATCTTCGCTAAGCAAACTTTACCGAAGGCTTCCGATTCTGTGGGTGTCTGGCTATGATGTATACGTCTTACTACGCCTACGGGTTGATGTAGATGAAACGGTGCGCAACGGCGCTGCTGTGGTATATTGCATTGTGCTTATCGAGTTGAGTTCGCCTCGATTACGCAGTGCCTGATTCTCACATCTTACCATCTCAACGCTAGCTTATAGCCTAGGAAAGAGCAGCGACTTTCCAGCGACCCGCGTGCTTGATTAGACCCGGTATCTCTGATGATGTACAGATAGATTTATGAATACAAAGACGAGTCATAAATGTTGGTGCATCATGGGGTCTTTCTCGTCGGGGATATCTCGGCCAAGCTAATTTGCACTTAGGTAAATCCGAGTCTGCCATCATCAATTGTACATTATTTACTCATGGTACGAAGTAGTTCGCTAGATTTGCAGAAGTCCCTAGACGAGCAGGGTATCTCACGTGCACACGGCGGTTGGGTCTCGCCGAACTCACCTCAGTCCATAAGCCCAAATCCACTTGACTCAACGTCCTCGTTTCAAGGTTTCGTCCAATACTCTCCAAATTACGACCGACCGGCGAACCTTTAGCACATTCCTGCCCCGGCACGTTTACAGGGATCCCGACCGAGCCGGATTGTTATCATCTATTGGGACTTACGGCTCAGTGGTTTGGCCGGCATCGGCAAGTCCGCGAACACTGGTCGCCGAATATCCGTGATGGCTTCTGGTGCTTATGACTCGGGTAGTTATCGCCTAATGAACGGCTCACATGCTTACAAAAGGAAACTCAGCTACAATTTGGAGCTGCAAGTAGCTCGTGGAGATCCGGACCTTCAGACGTATCCTCCAAGCTCGTCGCGTAGCTTGCCGCCGCGCTTTGCCGGTGAGCCACTTCAGATATCTCACATTGCGGCGGCAACCGTCCTCTCGAACAAACGCGGCGATGCCTCGATCGAATTGGAGATTGCTGATTGGCGGGAGAGTGACAGCCGCAATCACATTAAGTGGGTGCACATTGCGCAGACAAACAAGAATCTTGAGGAGTTTGTACAAAGAACGCTGGACCTTCCGGGGATCTCTGAGGATATGTCGTTGGTGGTGAGACACCTAATTTCCCAACTACGCGCCCACGTAGAAAAAGAATTTGTTCATGGTCGATACATGCTCCCTGGCTGTACGGAGTGTAATGGAAGAGATTTGACCAAGGAGGATACCCGGGCGGTGTGGTTATCACTCCCCTATTTCGCCTTGATGGACCTGGAGAGCATGAACAGATATGTTTCATCTACATCGACCCTTCATCCGATCCGAACACTGACGCAGACACAATACGATGACGAGTCCACAAGGGATCACGACATAGACCAAGTTCTGAAGCTTTGGGAGGAACAGCGTGCCGGAGAACTTCTCCATGTCCCCCAAGTATGGTGCCTTATCCTTGGAACTGGTAGGTATGACAAAGGCTCCCGATTCCAACGAAACTTATGCAGATCTAGAGATGATCATTACTTGTGCACACGATTCTTTCACTCGATACATCCGAGTGCGTTCGAGTCGACAGCCATACAAATTTCGCCTAGTAAAAGTTATTGATCCGTATAAGAGACAATTTTTCTTCCCTATCGCAGACTGCTCAACCTTCTTTGTAGGTCTCTGTCAGAAGTTCACACTGCACTCTGGCGCTTTTCCCAGTTCTGAAACTAACGCCGTGAGCAGGAACTCAAGCAAATGATTACTGAGAGATGTCTCGGCGAGGAATGTATAAAATCTGTTGACGACTGTCTCCTTCTGCTGGAGGGTAAGGAGCGTCTGAGCGTTGAGCTATGGACTGAAACAATTCGGTCCCGAAATTCTCTGATCATCATGGTGTGCGTGATCGAGAAAGGGAACGAGGAAATAGAGTCTCTATCGATCACCTCGGTCATGGACAGGAATGCTGCGCTTCTCAACAACAATGAAACGTCCAATACGGAGTCGGAGCGAGTAACAATGATATCGGAGAAAGGTGCGCAGGGCCGAGTCATGGCAATCGATCTTGACTCAACATTACCCTGTGCCAACGAATACGCATCACCAGAACAGCAAAGTAGCAAGAAAGTGGTAGTACTCCCGGTTCCTCAAAAAGAAACACCTAAAACAGCCAAGTGCGGTCCGACGCCGGACCTTCTATTGTCGCGAGATCAAGCAAAGCTCCACTTGGAGAATGCTTGTAAGTCGGTGAGTTTTACAGCAGCAGGGCCTTATTCCATTGTCCTTGAGATATTCGGGAACCTTTTTGCCGCAAATGTGGCCGCGAATTTGGATATCGTTACATGGTATGCGAAACGCGCTTCTGGGGTGGTATGTTTCTGCGGAGGCTCCTGGCAGTACAGCACAAGAGCTAATCGAAAATCTTGCTCAGAAGTACAAGATATATCACAAAACACCTCGTCGCCGCCTCCTCGGAGAAATCCAATTGATTCAAGAAGAAATGTCTACCGTAATCACTATACTTGTCCAACAGCGAGATTGCATTGGCCAATATGCTCTCATTTGCGATCCCAACAATTTCCGAACGAGCAACCCGGCCCGCAGCCAGCAGTATGAGCTTGAGATGATTCTGCTTAGTAGTCGTCAAGTCGAACTAGACACACTTATAGAACGCATGGAACAGCAACTTCAAAACCTGACAACTTTAGAACAGAGGGCTCGTCACCGGATCGAGGTTCGGGAAGAGGACAACAGCAAGACTATTTTTGTCCTCACCGTCATCGCGGCGATCTTCCTGCCGCTTTCATTCATCACAAGCTATCTGGGCATGAATACAGCCGATATTCGGGATATGGACAAGTCTCAGACCATTTTCTGGATCGTCTCTGTTCCCACAACGGTCGTGGTGTTAGTTTTGGCGTTGTTGGCAGCAAACAAGGGGGACGTAGTTGGAGAATGGTTATTGAAACGAGAATCGAGGAGGAAGAAACAGAAGTTTGCAAAGAAGCAGTTAAAAATATTAAATGACAAGAGCTGATCCAAAGAGTATCAAAATCTGGCAGAATTTGGTTTCGATAGCCGTCTAGAAAAATAGCGCTCAGTGTAGTGTAGACGAATCAGGGGGCTTAGGGTTTGAGGTCTGGGTTTTATTTGTTTCTAACTACGCTAGCTTGCGACAGGTGCTTTTATTTTTCTTATACAGTGTAGAAGTGTTGGTTTATAGGACCTGTACCGAGTGTTTGATGTATTTACGTTAGGAGTCGGCTGGTAGCTGGAAGGGTTTTAGGGGGGTTACGGCTACGGGTATAAATCCTTTGCCTTTTTGCATTTCTTTAACTAAACAATTTGAATATATTAAATTATTATTGCATTTATTTTTGTTATTTTTATTGTTTTTGTAATATTATATATTGATGCATCAAACGGCTTCACAAGAGAGTGATTTCCTTGAGGTCCTGGACCCTAGGCTGCGGCCAGGTGCGGTCGATCGAGAAGCGCGGGAGTCGCCGGCACGCGAGGCGAACGCGTCAATCCGAACATCAACAAATGAAGCTATCACGATAGAATTCTACAACCCGCAAGGAATAACAAGCAAGACACGCAAGATCATCCCAGCACGAAAGCGAGCTAGGAAAGACACAGATTCCAATGGAGACACCAACCACACCGGTGCTTTTGAGTTCACCGGACGAGATGGAGGCAAAGGCACCTGGATGGAGGAAGTGGCCTGGCTGATTGCGGAACTCAAGAGCACGATATCAACTCAGACTAAGGCGATTGAAGCATTGAAAACGGGCCAAGAGGAGCTCAAACGGGAACAACGAACACTGGTGGCCCAAAACGAGACCCTTCGAGGGGAAATCCGGTCCCTACGGGAACAGATCAAGTCCCCAAGCCCGTCATGGGCAACCGTCGTGGCAACGCCTTCTACTACCCCCAGCCAACTCGCACGAACAAACACACAAGGAAGCAAGGAAAACACACTGAGAATAACCACCCCATTTCTTCCATCTGATCCTAACATTGATAACATGAACCTCACGCGCTACATGGAAGCTCCACGAGCCTCTTCCCTCATCACTAAAGCACTGAAGAAAGATACCTCGACCCGAGACGTTCAAGTGGCTGGGGTAGGGACAACCAAAATGGGCTACCTTGTCCGCTTTAAAGACAAGGGAGCAAAGGAAGCAGCGAGGAAAAGCAAACAATGGCTTGAGGAGCTCGGGAGCGGAGTCAAACTGGTTAAGCCACGCTTCAGAGTCGTAGTCCATCGTACCCCCACAAACGAGGTCCGACTACAAGAGGACAAGGAATGGACCATAAACAAAATCATGTCCGAGAACGATCTGGCAAGCAGAGGATTCGGTATTGAAGAGATCGTATGGTTGAAGAAGAAGGACTCCCCATTGGGAGCAGCAGCATCGCTGGGTATATGGTTTGATAGCGCAGAGGCAGCTGAATGGGCGATACAAGATGGCATGCTCTTTGGGCTGAGATATGTTGGTAGCATTGAGCCATACAAAAGAAAGGAACGTCGATGCTTCAACTGCCAGGGCCTCGGCCACGAAGCATGGAGCTGCAAGGAAAGACAAAGGTGCGGGCATTGTGCTGCAGAACATGACAAGAGGGATTGTCCACCAGGATCGATAGCACGATGCGTTGATTGCGATGGGAACCACCCCACGGGTGCCAAGGAGTGTCAGACAACCCCAAGTACCAACCCCCAATTATGACGAGCCCCCTACAGATGCTACAGTTGAACATTGCCAGATCCAGGGCACGAATGGAAGCCTTGATAAATGACACAGCAATACGAGATCTTGACATACTCTTAATCCAAGAACCACTGGCACAACAACACATGACGCAAGTCCAGCATCGAGAATGGACCTGCTACCGGCCGACATACGACGAGGAAGTAAGACCACGAAGCCTCATATACATCAACAAACGATTCTCCGCCTCGACCCATCGCCAAACCCCATGCAGCAGCCCAGACGTTACGGCAGTACAGCTCCAAACACCAACGCAAGCAATACTCATCTTCTCTGTTTATATACCCCCGGTCGAGAAAATCGCAGCCGTGGACGAAGAAAGGCTCCACAACACTACTCAAGCCATACAGGGAACGATCCAAGCACACTCGGTGAACCCAGAAGCCGGCCCAGACATAATTATGGGAGGCGACTTCAATCGACAACACCCAATGTGGGGAGGCGACAATATCAATCGAAAACGCATAACCGAAGCATCCAGCCTCCTCATGTTCATACGGGACCACAACCTTCACAGCCTCCTCTCAAGAGGGACGCCCACATTCTGGTCGGTGAATAAACCAGGCACCCGTTCCACCCTGGATCTCACTCTGAGCAACATCCCCACCCAACTTCTCAAATGTCAGATATACCCGGAAAGCTACGGATCGGACCACCGAGCAACATACTCCGAATGGGACCTCTCCCCGCGGCGTCGGGAGCAAGCACCAGCTCGTAGACTATACCAAAACACAGACTGGGAGGAAGTAGGGAAGAGGGTCCAATGGAGCTAAACCTACAGGACCAGATCACGTGCGCAGAACAGCTAGACGAGGAAGTTGGAAAGTTTATCAACACGGTATCGACTATTGTGAAGGATCTTACGCCGATAGCAAACCCCTGCCCATACTCCAAACGATGGTTTACACCGGAACTGAAAAGACAACAAAAGGAACACAACAAGCTACGACGGGCGTGGCAAGCAGGTTGTGCTACCCAAGGGAAGGATCACCCAAACACTATCAGCCAGTTCATGACAATGCAGAATAGCAAGAGAGAGTGGACCAGAGCGATAGAGAAGGCAAAAGCTAGCCACTAGAGGGATTTCCTTGACGGAGCGAGGAGTGGAAACCTACTATGGAAGGCTGCGCGATACACTAACCCTAACATCCCACCACTAAAGACAGGAGACAATGAAGCTTGCGAAGATGGGGATAAAGCGACACTCTTCTTAAACACCTTTTTCCCACAGCCCGCCCCACATGAGACCCTAGACGAGGGACACCCGCCACCTCAAATACCCTGGAATCCGATCACCGAAAACGAAATCCAGAGATCCCTAGTAAGAGCTAAAAGGGCCTCGGCGCCAGGCGAGGATGGTCTCCCCATGTTGGTATGGAAGAAGATCTGGCCGAGCACATCAACGGTTATCACCAAGATCTTCAAAGCAGCAACCGACCTAGGGCATCACCCTAAAGCCTGGAGGAGGGCGGCCATAGTGGTCCTTCGAAAACCAGGGAAGCCGGACTACACGACCCCTAACGCCTACCGACCTATATCTCTGCTCAACACCTTAGGCAAACTTCTGGAAAGTGTAATGGCAAGACGCCTGACGTACTATGCCGAAAGATACAACCTCCTGCCAGACACCCAATTTGGGGGACTCCCAGGGAGGACCACGGAACAAGCGCTCCTCATCCTCACTGAAGCTATAGTGAAAGCCTGGAGAAAATCCAAAGTGGTCTCGCTGATGGCGTTCGATCTAAAAGGTGCCTTCAACGGAGTCGCCAAGGGAGTGCTGGACCAGTGTCTGAGGAGAAAGGGAATCCCAAGCGAGGCTAGGAATTGGGTCCAAAGCTTCATGACTGACAGATGGGCCTGCGTCAAGTTCGACGGATACACATCGGCAGCGACGCGAATCAGATTTCCCGGCCTCCCGCAGGGATCCCCCTCTTCCCCGGTCCTTTTCACCTTCTTCAACTCTGCTCTCGTCGATCAACCAGTGAACAGCGGCGGAGGCGCATCGGCTTTCATTGACGACTACTTTCGGTGGAGAGTAGGGAACTCGGTAGACGAGAACCTCAAAGGCCTTCAAGAGTTCGATATACCGAGAATCCAACACTGGGCCAAGGCCACAGAATCCACCTTCGAAGCAAGCAAAACGGAGCTAATACACTTCACAAGGAAAAGGAACCAGCAACGGCCTATCCCGATCCAGATGAACGACATGGAAATTCACCCAACCGAGAATGTTAAACTTTTGGGTGTGGTCTTTGACCAAGACCTTAAATGGCGAGCCCATGTCCAACGTGCGGTCAAAAGAGCCACCTCGGCGAGCATGGCGATAGGCAGACTGAGACAACTCCGACCAGCACAGATGAGACAACTATACCAAGCCTGCGTAGTCCCAAGGATGGACTACCCGTCGACGGTCTGGCATAACCCAGCCAAGAACAAGTGGCAAATCACTGCCCTCAACACGGTGCAAAGGCCAGCCATGATCAAAATACTCTCCGCATTCAGGACCGTCGCCACACAGGCTTTGGAAGTGGAAACGTTCCTGCTCCCAACCCACTTGCGATTAGCACAGCGCGCTAAAATGGTTACTTATTTCTGACCTCCTTCCCCTTTAAATAATTGAGTTTTTAGCTATTGATAACTACTACTGTGGGCTTTTAATGGCCAGCTTTAATTATTCTCAAGAACCGATCACCTTTGCTATAAGTCGTATTCGTTGCGCGGTTTTATCATGTTTGATCTTGATGAGATAAGTTTCAAAACTTTAAAGCTCTCACAATCTACAGATCAAGAAGTTTCCAAGATATTGATACGCTTTGTCGATTGCTTAAAAGTTGTGATTTGGAGTTTTTCCACCTTGAAGATGTTGTCCCTGGGGGTTGGGGACCAACATTGGCTAAAGCAATTCCCAAAATTTAAAAAGTTTCAAATCCTTTGCCTGCAAAGATTCGCGCCTGAGATCCCCACTATCAGCCAGAACTGCATCCAAAAGATTGCAAAATGCCGACATCTACGGGTCATCGATATCGCTTTCTTCAAACTTGATGACGCAAAAGCGCTCCTTGATATCGCCCGTAGCTGCCCGCTTTTACAAAAGTTTAGCGTGAGGCATCTGGGCTTCAGGGAGAAACCGGAGCTAGCAGAAAACCTGTATATAGAACTGCTGCGTGCCTTACCTCGCCTGGAGCACTTTGAACTTGACTTGAGGTTCCGGATAAATGATGCAAGTTTTCAAGACTTCGCACATCACTGCCCGCAGCTAACCGTTCCTGCGATGCCTTGGGCTCGATTATGTCTCTCTCTCACGCTGTTGGCAGAAGCTCATCTTTCCACCGGTTAGAGATCATGCACTTCGCAGGAATATTCTTCGAGGATCCACGGCGCTCGATGCAGTAGAACACAATCCAGGGTATTGCAGCGGAGTGGCGCAGAACATTCCCAAAGCTTCGATCAACGCCATGCCCAGCGGATATCTACTCTTCGTATATGGAGGAAGATAATTTGAACGCAAAATCAAAAAGAGATAGTGTAAGTGCTAGTAAAAGAACGTCACTGAGTGAGCCCGGGCTTGACTTTGACGACTACGAGTCTGACTAGTTTATTTTACGGACGAAGTTGTAGAAGGTTTTTGGTTACCTAATCATCCGTAATAAGATCCAATATTTGTGGCAAAAGAATCTGGAAATCGAGACAATCGGCTGGCCTGTAATGCTCCTGATGGCGTTTTCCGACCCAGACCTGCACTCCACAACCGCTAAATGCTACCGGTAACTAGAGGCGTAGCCTGTTTGCTAGCGGAGTACCCGATAGGTTTCTAGGTGTCCTCAATGGACTGTCAATGGATGTTTCACGTGTATGTTAGTGTTTGCTGATATTGAGATGTATCGTCTAATGCCACGTAATGGATGTGAAGACATCGTTGCGGAATTTGCACTACAGTTCGAGAAGCAAAACAGTCGGCTCGTGACCTCCAACCGGCCCTCCCTTCTCCTGCCTCCATCTCTCCATCTTCTTCTAGGCTTCTCAAACTCGGCCACGTCCTTTGGAAGAGCTGCCAATAGTCCCCGTGCTATACTGTGCCCTCTAGCATCCCCAATCTTTCATTATCACAGCCTCTAACGACTCCCTATCAGAACTCTGACGAATCAATTCCCAAAATAACCCACGCGCTTTGAACAGTGCGGCCGGGCTTCCAGACTCACAAATCTTTCCTTCGTCCATCACAAGGATATTATCGAAATCAGCAATAGTGGACAGGCGATGAGCTATGACTACGCGAGTTGAGTTGGGGAGCTCTGTCCGTAAAGTACGTTGAATTGCCATGTCAGTCTCTAGGTCGATTGAGCTAGTTGCTTCATCAAGCAAAATAATCTTTGGCTTGGTGAGAATAGCACGCGCTAGGCATATGAGTTGCCGTTGACCCTGAGAGATATTTAAACCCCCATCGCTTATAGGCGAGGATAAGTCCTGGAATATGTTTGTTGACGAATTACACGACAACTGGTCAGAACCTATCTCCCTAGGAATATATGGCTCGGGTGATCGTTTCGAAGCAGCAGGTGTTGATAGGGTGGGCTGGACATGTGCTAGAGCACTGTGAATCTCGCCGTCAGTTCTCGATCTGTCGAGATCGAGGTTGTCCCGAAGTGTTCCGGAGAACAAGAAGGGATCCTGAGGGATGATACAGAGTCTACTGCGCAGATCATGCAGTTTCAGTCCGGAGATGTCGAGACCGTCTATGTTAATACTGCCCTCCAAAGGTTCAATGAAACGGAAGACTGCGCTTGCTAAAGACGATTTTCCCGCCCCAGTACGTCCAACAATACCTGTCCTCTGGCGAGGAGCAATGGACAAGCTTAAACCTCGTAGGACTGGTGGCAAGCTCTCATCATACGAAGCTACTAGATTTCGTACCTCAATCCGGCCCTCAGTTGGCCAAGAGGCAGGTGCTGAATCGCCCAACTCTGATTCTGTCGGAAGCTCCAGGTATTGTGTGACCCTTCCTACCGCATCGAAACCAGCTTCAGTTGCCGCTGCTTTACGTAGAAGTCCGGTCACAGCTCTTGTGTACTGTAGGGCGAAGGTAAGTGCAAATCCTGCAGCTGCTGGATCAATGCTACCCTCTAATAGAATCATAATAGCAACTGCAGTGACAAACATGGCTCCCAATGCTCCCAGTCGAAAGTCCATCCATCGTGAGACGAGGGCCAGATACCAGCTAGACCTCAAATTGTCATCCATGAGAGCATGCATCTTCTCGGTGTAGAAATGAGTCCTGCCAAATGCCCTGATAGTGGTCAGGCCTGAAGTGACGGAAATGAATTGATCGAGTATATTTGAGTTCGAGGCTGCGTTTAGTCTTCTCAAATCTCGTGCAGCTGGCCAATACTGCTCAGCGATGGAGTAGTAGATGGCCAGAAGACTGAGAGCGAATATCATGACATGAGGAGAGACCGAGAGGCTGTTGCAACATGAGTTAGCAACTTGAATAGTCCTAGAACTCTGGGAACAGATTACCTAGCAGCTGAAATTATTACTAGACGAAAGAAGAACTCGAGAAGAAACCCGAAGTCAAGTGCGAGCCGTTGGTCAATAGTGTTGAAATCTGAAATAAAGGCATTGAGTATCTGGCCAGTTGGAACAGTATCAACCCATCGAAGTGGTGCTCGGAGTACTGCGTATGTCATTTTCTTGTATAGTGTCCGAGATGCGTTCATGCCTCCACTGTAGAGCACAAGTGCTTGTACTGCCGACGCGATACATGTCGTTACGGAGATTGAAACATATACTGCAACATAAAATGTGACCGAACCGCTGTTTAGCTGGGTTCCCGCCGCACTGGTAGTATAGTTGCTGGCCCATAATTTCAGCCACCATGCTCCGCTGGCCGAGAGGAGTTGGTAACCCAAGATCGCACCGATTGCCAGAATCCAGAAGGACCATCCTCCACTTGCTTTCAGATAAGTGAGATACACCTTCCATCCAGTACTTGTCGCCTGAGCCCTGCCTGACTTGTCGTTTTCATCGCTCTTCTTCCTCGCTTCTAGAGCTGAACCCCCAGGACCCGCGGGTGACACTTGACCGTTAGGCTTGAGTTTCTTTGTGATTTCATTGTCTGCTTTGGTGATTGAGGTCGTTTCCATCTCTCCATTTGCATCGTTATTTTCCATGACCTCAGCGCTGGCTACAGTGCCATTGGCGAGACAGACACGATACTCAATCTTCGAACGGCAGTCAATAGGATTGTAGGTCGCCAATATTCGAGTTCGATTCTTACATAGTTCTCCGCAAAGCGAGTTCTCAATGATCCAGCGGCCAACACCACTATCGACAGCGCTCAACACATCGTCTAGAACCAGCGTTTCAGCACGGGAATAAAGTGCCCTGGCAAGCGCAACACGCCAACGCTGGCCTCCGCTGAGCGAGACTCCTCTTGGTCCAACTTCAGTCTCATCGCCGTCGGGGAGGACTTTCAAATCTTCTCCAAGGGCGCAAGACGATATGGCAAGGTTATATCGAGATCGTTCAAGGGGTAAACCGAACAGTATATTCTCCTTAATGCTGCCATTTTCTATCCAAGGAGGCTGCGAGACGAATGCTATTGAGGACGGCAAGATCCAGTTACTTTCATCCGAATGCTTTCCTTGGTGAATTTCAGATGAAGAACAGATTGGAGCCCTAATCTGACCCGCGGATATGTTTGCCTCGCCAATGATGGATGCAAGCAACAAGCTCTTACCGGACCCTGTCTTCCCAGTGATGATGCTTAATTTGCCTGAAGGAAATGTCAAGTCGATGTCCTTCATCGAAAAACACCTCGATCGGTTTCTTTCATCCAAGGGCCAGGAGAACTCTGCATTCTCGAACCTGACTTCGTCTGCCGGTAGAGCTTTGTTCTCTCTGTCTGGTTGGGAGAGAAATTTCTCCAGCCGAGTACAGCTTATCCAAGCCTCCCACAGATAGGTTCCCATTAATGGTAGACTACCCAAAGCGTCCTTCAGGCGCTCGATCAGGCCAAGAGCCGTAAATGCCACTGAAGGCGTGAGCCGACCATTTTGCAATGCGAAAACCGACAAAGAAACTGCGGCAAGAAACACAGGACCCAGATCTACAAAGAGAACTAGAAAAAACATTATTATGTTGCCCTTCCAAGCATGATTCAGTTCTTGATCACGCAAACGTAGAATCTTGTCTTCCCATGTTTTCTCTGCGGCCAAGAACCTGATTTGTCGGATGTTTCGCAAAGTTTCGGAAAGGAGACTTGTCTTCAAATCACGATATTTACTGAGCCCAAATTGCATAGCTCCTGATTTTTTAGAAAGCTTCTTTGTCAGTGGAGCAATTGCAAATGAAGCGAAAAGTCCTGCGAACAGGCTTTTCCATCCAATCAACGTTTTCAAAAACACACAGGCCACTACGAGCTGGGTAAAAGCCAGAGGAAAATTGGAATTGTAAAGACAGAACATGGTTACTCGGCCGCTATCTTATCGTCAGAAGTGAAACCCTCAGCGCGCAAAGATACCATATGCTTCGGAACATACCTATCAAGCTTCATGTGGTTGATAACAGACTGACGAGGAGGCGGCTGGTCGTCTCTATCAGGCTGTCTTTTCTTAGGTGTTAAATTTGGTGGATCATGAGCATCTGGTAGTTTCATGGTCTTCTCAAACACCATCGAGGAGAGAAGCCCTCGTACAGGAAGCTCTAATTGACTCAAAGTCCACCATTGGAGCCAGTTGTCGATTAAAACCTCGAGTAAGAGATTACTTCCAAGCCCTGCCACCCACAAATATAAACTTGAATCAGTCGCTGATTCAATTGCCCGATTCTCAAGTGCTTGGAGGAAACGGTAAACAATGTAAGGAGATGCAAATGCGAGCAGTGACTTCAGTAGCGTAAGGGACGACTGCATCAAAAGCGGATGGGCATGTGCATAGATCAGACGGCGCCAGAGTCTGCCGGATTTGATGCTATTTGAGAACCTGGAATTCAGGTTTCGCGATCGCTTCTTGTAGTCCAGAGCAGGCAGATCAGATAAATGCAGTGTCTTGCATTTCGCGGCTTGAAGAATCGTTCTCGCCCAACCGAAACTGTATTTCTGCGAAAGGGAAACGGTCCTTTGTTGATCAACCGGTCTTCCATGGGAAAATACATGAGGTCGCTGAGGAATTGAAATGAATCCTATAGCTGCGGTGACGGCTGAAAGTAGCTGCAGTTGCGGCCAATACCATTTAAGGCTGGAGAGACTGCCAAATTCCAGATGAGGACCTTCCACGAAGGAGCCGACCATAGGGCTCAACAAGATCGAAATCAGGACAGTTGTAGCACCAACGATTGCGCAGTAAAACTTCTTAGCTGGTTGTTCATGATAGTGAATACCAATCACCTGTATGGCAATTAGCACCTATGATCAATCAGTAAGCTGATGCCCAATATGGAGAAGCTATTGACAACCCAAACCACAGGTTTCAACCAGTATTTCAAGAGGAAAAGGGCAGATGCCGTTCCCAATCGCGAGGCATTCGCAACTTTGAGTTCCAAGGTTGTGATAATCAGACCCAGCGCTGTTCCGACGCACAGAGCAAGCCTGGAAGCATGGACTCTGCTCGCAAATGCCTTTTCTGTTGAGTCGTTCGCTGAACCATCATCGTCTTGATATTCGCTAGTCGTCGCGTCGCTGGTTGGCGCCGTCGACAGATACGAATGGTCCCTTCCTCTGCTTGGCGAAAACTTGGAAACAGTGAAACGAGTCATTGCCGTAGGATCAACACAAGAAAAGTTGCTGTCCTCTCGGATGCTTTCGAATCTTCGCTCCTTATGCTGACGGATCGATGGGACCGGAGTCACCCCTCGGGTGTTCTGGTAGAGAGTGAGTTGGTATGTGATTTATGAGTTCTATGGGAAGTTGCAAAAGTTGGCCTTTTCGCCGGCGGATTTCCGTGGTGGGCAGAACCAGGAGGTGACAAAACTTGGCAGTTGTAGTCTTACATCCTTGCACTTGCAGCGATCACCTCACCGCTTGGAAATCAACGACAATTGCTTACTGCACTTCACACCCCTCGCTGTTATTTGACAGACAATATTTTCACTTCCATATTCACTTGCTTATTTGTTTCAATTTCTACTTGCTCTTCCGGGCTGTGTCGTTCTTTCTTTGTGACGCAAGTGGTATCATTTGTCCTGTACCATTCGACCAAGATTTCATTCATGTTGTCACTTTCATGGAAGTCTGCAATAGAATACTACCCAAACATGCTGTCCACGGTATCCCCGAGTTTCCAGTCCCACGAATCGAGCGGCTTCTCAATCGAACTTCGAACCGTCCTCCACAACAGGTCAGTGTCCTTGCATTGATGCTCAGAACCAACCCCATCTACACCACTGGTGACAATTTTCCCGGTCGCATCTTTCTTGGTCCACGGCGATTCAATGCTGCTGTCTGCAGAGCAGATTATAGACTGATAACACAGAAAACACGAGAATCAGTCCGGGATCACAAATGCCGCGCTGGTCACACATACCTGAGCAAGATAGCCGATACAATGTGGTATGTGTGCCTGGTGTAAGAACTGTGCCGACTCAGCTTGGCTATGGGAGCTATGCTGGGAATGCCAAGCCGACGCTGCCTCAGCCAAATTGTCTTGTAGCATTGTTCGTAAAAGCGACAAGCAGTGGAGGGCATGGAACATGGAGATTCCCCAATCCATAACATATGTCTCATTGTGTTTCACTCTGATAAAGCCACTGTTAGGTGGCATCAGAATCTTTGACCACGCATTGTCGTTGGCGTGAGACATGTTCTCGAAGGTTGGTATCTCGGCAAAAACTGTCGACAGAGCTGAAAGGGGTGGAATTTTCTTTTCCCCTTGGGCTTCAGTAGGTTTGCTGAGACCATTATTCGTGTGTGCACATATTTGAGATGCTATATTAGAGCGTTGTTGGAAAATGAGAAGAATCGTGAACAATATGAGCATCGTAGCTGCGAGAGCGCTACGAACTGGGTGCCTTTGGGAGTTCATGATGAGAAAATGGCCATGGGACCGGATTGCCGCTGAATTGAAGAGCGAAAGCTTTGGGATTGATAGATTGATGACTTGTCCTCCCCACCCCCAAAAATAAGGAGTCGTTACCCGATTAAGCAAAGTGAGAGCCTACCCGTACTAGTATGATAATAATACTTGTAGTCTGTACTGTACCTCCGTACTCCCTCTTATCATGAGTCCCATGACCTTCCTATTCTAGAAAGATTTGCAAGCTGCATGTTGGTAATATTATCAAAATACAAACCAACACAATATACGCCAAAGAGGAATGTCTTGACGAGAGTCGGAGAGATGAAAGTGTTACTATCGGGCGTTGATCATGTAACGTTGCTAGATAACCAACATGTGGATTTTCTCTACAGAGAAGGTGGTATCGGTGAGGACTCCGAGCGTGGCTTGCTCCATGCAATGATTAACCACGTACGTGTTAGTCTAAGTTAATCTATCCGGATTGAGCCAAAACTCTCCCCCCCTGTTACCAACAACGTGCATAATGCAATACGATTCACGCGGACATATCAGGATGTCAAGATGGAACGATTTTCGGAACTTTGACATGGCTTTCCCTTATTGCCGCGTCATTAACAGAGAAAGCCCTCATATGTCATTTCCACATCAATTCACTTTTCCCCATTTCTCCTCGAGATAAATGCCAGTTTACAGCAATACTGCCACAAGCAAGATGAAGAACATTATGGTTAGCCTCCTAATTCTCCAAGCTGGAGTTGGGGCTTTAGCTCTGCCTGTTGAGCGACGTGTAAGTCACTCCTGTACTTTAAACACATTGTTTAATATCCCTAGGACACTGTCACTGCTTTGAATGGCAATTCGGGCTGGTCCCCACCACCAGATAAGCGCGTAAGTGGCAATTTGAACCATTCGGGAAATTTTCCTTGACGCTTGATAGAACACTGTCACTGCTTTGAACGGCAACTCTGGCTGGTCCCCACCACCAGACAGGGTCTAGAACCTCCTCTACTGGAGATCTAAAAGGTATGGAGATGTGGCCAAATACAAGGAGGACAAGGTGGCAGATGAAATTGAGGTAGAGACGGAGAATGTTAAATGAGGTGGGTTATTCTTCCGGGTAGTACCGCCAATACCACACAATGCACGTTCTCCTGAAAATTCTTGTAGGAAATTTCAGACCCATTGTGACTCTAAAAAAATCTAATTAGATGACTGGGTAAAGTTGTTATACCCGCCTGCACTTTAGAATTTGGAAGAATCAAAGGAGTTGCAAGAATTTCAACCATTTGGATTTCTAGTATGAGTTTGCTTCTTTCGTGGAAACTTCAAGACATGCCAACCACTCTCTCACTTTGGCATCTTGAGCCAGTGAGTCTCCAGAACGTTTGTAAGAAACATGTTTGCATCAATTTTATATGAATACAAAATGCCTGACTTCTCAAGTTTCCACATAAAAACTAGCATTAAAATCTACCGTGGCTCTATGATCCTTCGACCATTCCCAGATTCTCTCAAAATCTCGACACTGGTGAACAATATCACCGTGACCGAGCGCCTTTTGTGCCTTCTCGTTCCACTGCCACACAATTACGCCGATATCTGAAGCACACATAACAGCCTCTCTTAGCGCATCCAAGCAATGACTGACGTGCTTGGCACCATGGTCACCGTCAATATCAAATTCACCAACCGCAAATAGAGGCTCATAGTAGTCTCTGTGGAGAACCTGCCGGAGTACGTTCAAACAATGAAGCTGATGAAATACAGCCAGCTCGCCGATCCAGTATCCCTCATCTTCAGTAAACGGATATGTCTTGTTCGGGAGTCGCTTGGCTTCTGATTCAGACATCTTAATGATACCAATGTCTAGCTAGAAATCAGCAAGGTTGAACAATAGAGATTCAATCAGCCATAATGACTACCATCATATAATGCTTCCCATGCTCTATCAACATTCGGGGAAGGCTCTTCTTGATAGATTGTTTTGTCCTGATCAAAACCTCGGTGAAACTTCCTGACCTCACTCCTGAGCGCTTCTTGAGCAGGTGCTGGATATGCCGAATCAGCAGCATCATAAAGTGAAGGACGGAAGGATAGTTGAACTCACAATATAACAATGCTGGAGTTCCTCTGTCACCGATTCCTCTTCCAGGAATAGTGTGAACTAGGAATGAAGCATTGAAAAGGATTGAAACAAGGAGTAATACTCTCGTAAAAGTCGGTTGATAGCGCGAAGAGAACCGAGAAACCCTTCTGGTGTGCATATCACAATCTTCAGATAGAACATCTGCGCTCTCACGGCCATTTTCGCTCTCTATCCTATTCTTTGGTAAGAGTGGACTCGACATTCTGAATGAAATAAATAATCGAATGATTTGGAACACCAAACAATACTGTCCGTGACTCTCTTGGGCTCAGAAAAAATAGATCTGCCAGTCGTTGGCCGAAAATAACACAACCATATCCCCCTCATTTAGGGCGCAGCACGGACAGTACCTACCCAAGGGTACTTTTTACCCAAAAGTGCCCAGGGGTAGACAAGGAACAATTTTGTAACCAACACTAATTTACCCTGAAGGTAGAGTAGGCACCTCACTACTCACCCAGTACCCACCGTGCTGCGGCCTGCCCCACCCCCCCTTTTCAAAGCCGAGTTTACCGCCCTCATTGCCTTCTCTGGTGCAACTGCTGTTATGGTGTAGCGTTGGTAGGCATGTAGGATTGCATCGCATGAAAGGTGTGTGGCTATATCGGGGTAGGGTAAAAATAATAGTAGTGTGATAGAGTGAGTCAAGAGCAACCTTGGCCTCATGCAGTTACTATCCCCCCGCCCCTGAACAGAGCAAGGTGCAGACTTGGAGGACTGATTAGAAGCAAGGGGGTGTCTGCCAATAAATAGTAATCATGATCTCCACCAAAGAATCTTCGAGATTCCTATTGGCGCACCACCCTTGTCACTACACAGCCGCAAAATGTCTCCATCTTGCTTTGTTCAGGGAGGGGTACCAATTTTTTTCGTCGATAATACTCGTATTTTATTCGTGCCACCTGTGTAAAAATCCATAGATAACAACTTATACTGAAAAGGTGACAAGCCGATTGGCCTACCTCCCTAGACACCCTTATCTCAACTTCTGGTATTTTCCCTAGGACAAAGGGATGCATTGCGATGTATTGGGAAGGTCATAGAACGGGTAAAATAGAGGAGTGCTTAAGCAACGAGAGAAAGACTGGACGGACAACGCATCCTTGGGTCAATAAATCTACCCCCTGAGGGTCTATCCTTCTCCAGCTTTCTACACGCACAATTGATCAGAGTAGCGCATTGGTTAGGTCTGCTCTTGCTCCGAGTCCTCAAGGGGTGAGCTTATTTATTCAAGGACAAGGTAATGATCACTAATGTACCTGTCCGTCTTATCGGCAACTCTACGACTGGGGAAAAGTCACGTCAGGATTTGAAAGCTGGAAGGCACTAAATCGGTTGAAGATTTTTCCAAGCCCTCTTGACAAACCGTGATGCAATAGAAGTAGCTTCCTTGACGCTGCCCCTTTCCCTCACTCAAGACGATACGCCATTCTCCACCAACACTTCCTTGACTGGTTTGTTTACGCCTCCTGCTCTGTATCTACAAGCTACTCACCTGGAGCACGATGTTCTTGCGAAAACTTTTGTTATTCTCGTCGCCATCTTTCCAGAAATACCACACCCTTCAAACAAGTTCTTCACTCAGCGACGTGGAGTTTCTTCCTCGCCACTCGATTTCACCTGAGAAAGAACCACCAGCTCAACAGGATCAACGAATCTCCTCGCCATTCGGATATTCATTATTATGGGCTCTCTCTACTCTGTTCTTCGCTTCCTTGTCTTTGGTACTTTGGCTTCGACTTCCCTCGACTTCGGAAACCGGCTCCTTCGAGAAAGGGTTCGCAACAGAACTTGGTAATATGATGGTGTTCATTTTGGGCTGAATCCACATATTTTCTTGAGTTCATAAATGGAACTGAAGCTGCGATATAGGATGCAGCTAACACTGTCTAGCGGATGCAAGATCGTCAATTGAGATTGAACAAGTTAAGTTTTCTGGAAGTCCAGGTTTCAGAGAGGATGGGCATGAATACATGCCAGATAGGCCTCACCAGCCAAGATATGTTGGGCCACCTGGTCCAGATATTGACGAAGCTTGGAAAAGATTGGTTAGTGGTCAGTTTCAGTTTCCTTTCCCTACCATATCTTGCTTCCTCCTGTATACTTTCTGGCACGAGTGAGACATGCTCAGGTGTAACAGGAAGATATATCATTCTGTCCGCCGACGAAGCAAGAGAGGCTTGGGGAGATGGGTATCAAGACTTTTGGCATGAGAGAGCTGGTGGATATCTTGCTGGGTAAGCTTGGTTCTTGAATTTCCTGGGGGAACGGACAACAACGGAAGACTAAAAGATTTCAAACAGGCTTGATATGATGCATACGTTACACTGTCTGGTGCGACAGCCCTTCCTTCTACTAGAGAGTGTACGCAAAAAGATGTCAACCCCATTCTCATCTATCGAACATAGGATCACATCCGACAAGCCTTCTACCCCGAATATTATCCTCAAATTCCGATTCATGGGATAATCCATCGCGGTATTTCCCCTTCGCTCCATGGACCTTTCTCCTATCGCTCCCTCATACAATCTCTCCTTCTAACATTGGAAGACAGATCACTGTATAGACCACCTCAGGCAGATGGTTCAATGCTATGGTGATGCGACACCTATACCAACAAGGTGGTATGAAGGAATAGGCCAGAACTATATTGACTCAGATAGGACGCATACATGTAGATCGTTCAAGGAATTGAGAGAATGGAACACGGAGAGATTCAATGGAAGTACTGCTATTAAGGAGGGACCTGTATTCTAATTCTTAGGAGTTGCGTCAATGACTCCAATTTGCCAATGACTCTCACACGCCATGGTTATTTCGTGGCCAGCCTGATAGTGTGGCAGATTTGAAGTATATAGTAAGAATCGAAGGTGTTTTTTCAAGAAACCAATATTCCAACACTTCTTGTAAATACAGCATCCGCACAAAAAATTACAGGCCAACAGAGTGATAACGCTGCCTAAAAAGCTGAGACTAATCTCAGATATCCACATAACTCCTCCAGTAAATCAGCTCTCTAGATTTAATACAGGTTAAGAGACTGCTTCTCGAGATCTCTTAGTCTACCACGTCTTAGAAGAACCCTCATGAATAGCCGTCAGCGAGCAACAGTCAGAGACAATGGTGATGCTGCCGTTTGGCGTGGCTCACGAAGTGGATCACACCACCTAAGAAGGCTGAACAACCTTGATAAGGACACTGGAACCCATCAAAGGTATTCCGTCTCGCAAGATGCTGAGCTCGGACGTGCCTCTGGAGACTGTCCGAGCGAGGATACACATACCCTCGCTTTCGCGGCCCTGCTTCTTCATCTCCCCACCTGCAAAAGGCACAGTATAAATCGGTGTCGGTATTTGATAGATCCTGGGTGCTGTCGAGAATGCTCTCTGAATTAGTGGTGGCACCGATGACGCAGGCCGTGGATGTCTTCTGCCCATTTGTAATCATACCATTAAGCAAAACAGGTGTGGGACGTCACCTTCTAACGTTAGATTTAGGCCACAAAAATTTGATAGTAATTATTGTAAGATGTAGTAACTTTATATTATTAATTAGAATAAGTTTATTTCCTTTTGTTGTAAAGATAAAGCGGTGCAAAGTTTGTGATTCTCAAAGTTGATATCGAGAAGCTTCGCTTAGCGAATTTCGGAATCATCGCTTACCTTATTTTTAATTAGCATATTAGGAGACTTCTAATTTTAGGGTCATACTAGTAAATTATAGGTATAGCTCCATTTAATCCTAATACTAATATAAACCTTTAAGAGGATTTCAATCATTTGAACTCTAATAAAAAAGCAAATAATTAATGAATTGATTAAATCAAAGTTGTTTTATTTGCAAACATATCAATCCGAGGCTAAAAAAGAGTTTATACATCCGAGCGAGAGCGTAAGCAAGCAAAGATTACTTATAAAAGAGAAAAACGCTAGCAGCAAGTTGTTCAGCGAAATGAACAAGCTGATTATAGTATCCTAATTAAACTTTAATTACTCGCTAGCTTAAGTATTAGCTTACCGCTGTTAAATCATAAGCAATTTTATTATTATAAAGATTAAAATATTGCTATATAAATAAAAGATGAATTTAAGGGTTAGGGTTAGGGTTAGGGTTAGGGTTAGGGTTAGGGTTAGGGTTAGGGTTAGGGTTAGGGTTAGGGTTAGGGTTAGGGTTAGG